>Ga0209512_1000723_pt1 | contig 49494 bp, 48 predicted proteins | sample frozenSSSSmetaG_FD_184142 | JGI IMG/M metagenome (GOLD analysis project Ga0209512, IMG submission 184142) | Glacier valley bacterial and archeal communities from Borup Fiord, Nunavut, Canada, to study Microbial Dark Matter (Phase II) -... | ecosystem: Environmental > Aquatic > Freshwater > Ice >...
TACTGTAGTAGAGGTGGTGGTAGTCGGCTGGTTTAATGTGGTTGCTTAGTTTAATGGGGGATTGCTTGGTTTAATGGGGTGGCCCCAACCCCACTATACCCATTACGCCATTGTACCCATTACGCCATTGTACCCATTACGCCACGACCTACGTTAGTGGCAAATGACTGGAATGCCACTGTTTATTTGTTTCCAAAATGACAAAACTGCCACTGATCAATTTAAAAATGACAAAAATGCCACTGTATATTTTTTATGTAGCATAGCATTATTTATGTATATAGTATTATTTTATGTAGATCTTAATTTGCTTGCTACCACCTATACTGCCCATCGCTTATTGTTTGAAAGTAATTGCCGACTTTAAACATGATAATGAAGTAGATTTGAGAGTATAGTATTTGTTATGATGTTAAAGTTGTAGGTAAGCTTTCATAAAAATGGCTAAGCAAATGCCAAGCAAATGCTAAGAAATAAGCTCGGCTAAAATGCACTAAAACAGTGGCAGTTTTGTCATTTCTAAAAGAAACAGTGGCATTTTTGTCATTTCCAAAACAAAGAGTGGCATTCCAGTTATTTGCCATTAGAATAGATGATTCCAAGCTAGGCTAAAGCTAGGGCACAGGCACATTAACAGGAGCTTAAAAATGAGCTTAAGGACGCTACATTTAAACAGAAATTAGCAGTTATCTAGGCAGAAATGGCTTATTTCTCGTCGCTTTTTTAAGGTCATCAAGTATTAGGAGTACAAAATGGTGATATGTACCATGAACTACACTAATGGCTGAAAATGCGGCAGAATCCAAAAAGTGGCACACATTAGTCATTTTGAATAATTTGGGTGGTAACGTTAATCTGTCGGAGCTCAGTTTTCGGTTCCGACGATTAGACATTTGCCGTTATTTTAATGACAAAAACACCAGAACACCTAAAAATTATCAAAATGCCGAAAATGCCACGCTTTTTCTGCCACAACCCCTAAATATTGTTAAAATGACAAAAATGCAATACTTTTTCACCAACTAACCCCATGACGTGTTCCTATTTAATTTATGCGAGGGGATCAGTATCTAATTGAGTAACGTTAACTATTATAATAGAAGATTCATCCTAAGACTCAATATTCTCCGAAAATTGAGAGGAAACAAGGTTTTTATGACGGAAAATAAATTTTCTATGCTAATAGCCTCCACCTCTCAAATTCAGCCTGCTCTAGCTCCTCAATATGCTAAGTCGCTAAAGGCTCATGAAGGCGGTGAAGAAATCAGGCATCTAGTCATTTTGGGAAAAGTGGTAAAAGGCGGTGCAGAAAAGTCGTGGCATTTTCGTCATTTTGATATTTTTTAATGATTTGTGGCATTTTTGTCATTAAAATATTTTTTTTGGTGGCATTTTCGTTATTTATGATAATTTGGGTGCATTCCAGTCATTTGCCGCATTATCAATTGCCTGCACTTATATCAAAGTTATCTTTTCGAATAAATGAGACTGTTGTTTTAATCGACAGGACTGCTTAGAAAGAGCGATCGATGAATCTAAATAAAATGGCGAGAGTTCTTGGATGAGCGCTCAAGGGCAGACATACACTTGAGTACACGCTTAGCACGACGCCTATGGCTATGGAGCATTAACAAGGCCTTCGGAAGGCCTCGGAAGATGGGTTCGCGACGCCATGTTAAGCTTCTTCTCACAGTCAGAGGACGCATTGGCTAAGGCATCGTGGGAGGTATGATCTTTTGAGCTATAGAGAAATGAGGCTTTATATACAAGTACCAGAACCCACAACGTGCCTCTGTTGCTCTTTCATGTCTCTCTCCTTGCTGCTGCGCTACAATAGCTGTTGCGGTGTGTTCCAATGTGCAATTTTTTTTGTCCTAAATATAGACGTGACACTTTGATTGGGAAGGGAGTGACGATGGCGCCATAGTTTTGTTTGTACTGCTGATTGTTGTTTTTGTGCCACCGATGAAAAGCAGGATGAAGACTGAAGAGCAGGACGGATGTAACCGCGACAGAGCAGAGCGGAGCAGAGCAGAAGCACGATGCACCGAAAGCATTGTCGCGCTGGCCTGAGACCAGGAAGCGAGAGAGAAAAAGAGCACAGTGGGTTGGAGAATGCGAACTGTCATCGGGACCCTGTAGACACGTGTGAGCATCGTCGAGAATGAATAAGAGAAGAAAAGACGAAATTTATCGGCAAGGAAAACGGTAGGGAACGAGCGGTTGGCTGTGCGGGATGCCCATAGTGAGATTGACACGCCAAGTAGGAAGGCCGGTTTCACAGAGGGCCAACAAGCCCAGATACCACCACCTGCCACCAGCCCACCACCGCCACGAAGAAAGCCTCTTGCGGCTCCTTCGTCCGCCGCCTCTGAAACCGTTGACAATCCTGCAGGTTAGTTTGAGTATGACAACCTCGTCTGAGACCCTCATCAACGTGCGCGCCACCGGCAGCGGCTAAGCTGGCTGGACTGGTCTCGCTCGCCAGGCCCATTCAGTCGTACTTGAAATTCTGCGGTTCAAAGCCGCGTTGAAGATATGGAGATCAATGACATGTTCAGGGGCTAAAATTTCAGCAATGGTTGCGCGGTCAAGCCATGAAGAAAGGTTCCTCTTTGGCATAGTCAGGCTCGAATATGAGACTGCGGTCGTGAAGACTTTGATCTCCGATGCCGAAGACGACTATTCAGCGGCCCTTTCAACTTCCTCGCCACCGCCGGCACCGCCAGACTAGCCTGCAGAAGGAAGATCGAAAGCTTTTTAACCACAATCCCAGCAACGTCAACGAGGTTTTCTTGCGAAAGACATGTAGAAGAGACGGTTGTTAGAGCCATAGTCGAGCTAGCCAGACTTACTAGCTATGCTGCAGGCGGAGGAAGAGATGCATGCTATAGGAACGAATCTGATATCGAGCCTGCAGACGCAAGGGTTAAACCTCGCTGTACCTATACGAACAATAACTTAGGTATCTAGAATTGCTCCTAAACTCGACGCTGCAAGATCACTTTCTTGCCTGAAGAAGAGGCGGGGGATGAGAAGGGTTGGGCGTGAGTTCTCGGAGGAGAAGATGGTTCATGTGTTGGAGCCTGAGGGGATGATCGAGGATATATCATATGAGCGCTAATCCAAGGAGGTTCGGGCAGGAGCGGACGGCAGTTGTTGGGTATTTTTGTCGTGTTGGCGCTGGCAACAGAACTTCCGTGCCATCAGAGCCATCAAGTCGAAGCATCCGTGAGGGCTCTTATAGGTTCCCCCGTTTTCGGGCCTGCTCCCAATACAAGTCAGCAAATGTACTTTTGAGATCATCATGCTCGTCATCATACATTGAATAATGTAGTACTTACTCGTCTTCTTCCTCGCGCACGTCCTTTGCCCTCACAGGCATATGTATATATGCGTGGGTGTTAATAACTGGCTGGATGGAGTCGAAACGTCTTGGCGTTGGAAGCATTTCTTTTTTATCGCCTTCTGAACCACAGCCTTGATACGCTGGATTGGCATGTTACTTTTCAGAAGTTCGTAGACCATGGATCGTCGAGGTCGATTTCCATTCAAGTTCGTTTTGGTTAGATGATAATAAACCTCAATGAATTTAAGATTGTAAGGGCCTGGACTATACATATGCATAGTTTGATTTCTTTGAAAGTTCGATTACTGCCAGAAAATGAGAATCGAAGCGAGAAGGTAGAAAGAAGCATGGTTTAATGTTCATTTTTCAATTGATAGCTATCGAATTTTTTCGTTGATGCATCTGAGTCGGACTGTCTGAGGCCCCTTTGCTTCTCTCCTATCCTAGGAGTCGAACTCTTTATGGCAATTGGAAATAGCAACTGGCGGACATTATACAACATTGTACAAAATACTCAAGACCAAGCCAATCTCGCGACCCAAAATAAGTCGGAGGAGGCCTCAGTCTTTAATATTTTTCAAATTCCAGCCTCTTCCCCTGCCCTTTACAGGTGCCGAGCCAGGCTTCTCCTCCTTCTCAACAATGCTATCCCTCGTCTGCCTCTTACTGTTATTCTCGGGCTTCTCTTCCTTCTGGTCAATGCTTGTTCTCGTCTACTTCTTCGTGTTATTCCGGGGAACATCTTCCTTTTCTCCATTCTCTCTCTTTCCCTTTCTAGCAGCAGCAGGGTCAAATCTCAGAACACTGCGTTCTTCAGCCACCACCTTATTTGGCAGCAGATTTCTTGCAATGGTTACTAGATCAGTCCCCTTCGGCGCCTTTAGAAACAGGATCCGCTCGTCTGGGCAGCTCATTTCAATCGAACTATCTGCTCCCGCATCCTTGATAAATTTCTCAAAGAGCTTGAGATTTGAATTGCAGGAACGGGCGTGTGGAAAGGTAATTGTAAGTTGCGCCTCGTTTGGCGATCTTAACGGGGAAGACTTTGGCACGGGAATGTTCGTTGGATCGATGGCAGGAGAGGGAGAGGTCTTCTTCGCTGCATGAGGAGCATCAAAGTCAAGCGACTTGTTCCTCGGCTTGCCCAGTGGTGAGTCCTTGAAGGGATCAGAGAGGCTATCGAGAGGGGGGGGATTGGAGCGAATTCGGTCGGTAAAAAGGCGACGCCGATGGCTGTTTGACTGGCATGGGGTTTTATTGACGCCGAGGCCCAGGCTGAATAGAGAACCATTGAGGTCGCGTGCAACCGGTTGGTTTGAAGAGGCTAGAATTTTGTCGATGGAGCTGGGACCTGGTTGAAGCGGTTCGCTTCCCTGGAGTCCAGAAGCAGAGGAGACGCATCGATGTGTTGACGAGGAGTTGAAATCTCGCTTCTTCTTCCCGGCTGGTGTGGGACTGGCGCTGTACTCCTGGCGGATAGACACTTCGTCTTCATCAGCGTCATCGGAATCTGGATCATCAACGCGATTAGTAGCATCGTTGTCTAGGAATGAGAAAGAAGACATGGTACTGTTCTTGGGTCCGTTACAAGTTCCTGGATGTGGCATAGTATCAGCATTGGACCTATGATTTCCAGAATGGGAGACGTAAGAGCCATCAAAGGAGCTCGTGGAAGGTTCTTGAATGGAGATGCTCAAGTTAAATGGGCCTCTCTTTGTAGCTGAGATGTTTGCTGGCAGAGGCATGCTGCCGCTCATCTTCCTGCCAACGAAAACGGATGATGAAACAACAGATTCTGTGTCCTTTGATACAAATGAAGCTGGAGATAAGGGCTGTGCAAAAGAAAACGACTGGTTGGATGAGCTTTGACTCTGATTGGATGCATCTGGTGTCTGTGATGACCGGAGCATATTCTGCATTTGATCAACATCGTTGTAAACGCCCTGTGCCCGCAAAACTTTGCAAGTATTGTCAATATGCCGATAAAGCCAGTTTCTTGACGAAACTGCGGTCCCACAGGCTGTGCAGACTGGCCTCCCCATTTTATCGCTCGCCTCACGATCTGGCAGAACCACAGACCCGGTATATGTTTCTGAAATGGAAGGCAGCTGCTTGACAGAGTGTATCTGCGGAGAGGGTGTTGTGGCATTAGATTTAGTTTTGTGGTTCTCAAAGTTGCCCCTTTTCCTGTACGACTTGCTACACTTGGTGCAAGCGTAGTTGTCGGGGCCTGGGCTTTCTTCGACAGAAGAGGGAATTTGGGCAGAAGGGGCTGTGATTGGTGTTTTGCATTGACATTGGCGGATGTGATTTGATTGACAAGGTAGCCATGATGTTTGTAAGTCTTGTTGCAGAGGGGACATGTTTTGGTGTTAGGGGTGACTTGGAAACCAGATAGTGAAAATAGTGACGGAGAAACCAACTTTGGGTTTTGGCCTGTTGGAGCAAGAGGTGAGAAAATATGTGTCTGATCCTGTGCGCTGGCTTCTGTAGGTGTACTCTCCAAATCTGCGTCCCTGAGAGCTGGGATATCTGCAGCTGGCAAAGATGCGGATGCTAATTCTTGGTTAACTAATGGACTTCCATCATCAGAGGAGTGGACAGATGCGATGTTTGCTAAATGCTTGTCCACAAAGCCATATTCACCAGTAATTCTATCGGTTGGCTTGGGTGCTGGCATTATTGGCTGTTCTGATATGCTTGGAGCTGAAGCAACAGCTGCATCTGTTGCTGAATGCTTGTCCGCCAGGCCGTAACCACTGGTATTTTGGCTGCTTAAGCTGGGTTGTTCATCTGGCTCAACTTGAAAAAATGCACTGCGAGGCTCATGGGTTGTCGAAACATCTCCAGCCTCTGGCACACTTGTGACTTGAGAATCGTTGAACTGATCTGTCATGACGACATCCTCCATATTGACAGCAGAGAAGGAAGAAGGGGCTGTGAGATTATCCGAAGCAGCAATGGACATGTCATTATCCAGATTCAAACTCAGGGACATGGCAGCAAAACTGCTCAATGACAAAGAACTGACAGAAAACCCTGCAGAAGGATCTGAATGCGAAACTTGCGAAACAATGTTGGTTGGAGATAAAGTTCTCTTGGTGGACGAAAAATCGACTGATCCTTGAGGAACTTGAGAGATGGAAAGAGCAGGGGCATCTGCAGCTTGCATGTTTGAAGTGGCATTTAGACCAGTAGCTGGGTATGTAATTTTGACAGTTGCTTGGCTTTCCCTTGTTACTGAAAGAGATATCCGTCTGGCACTAGGGCCAGCATTTCTGATGAGTGAGACTTCGTCTTCAGAATCCATAAATAAATCAATGTCTGAAAAGGATGGAGAATCTGGATCAGGATCTTCATCCATGGTTGTGGAAGTGGCAATTGAAGTTGCTGTAGGCGGGTCCAATCCTGCAGACTCCTGATCAATTCGAGGTAGCTGCTGTTGCTCAAGATCGCCATCAGGTGATACACGGCGACGCTTCGATTGAGGCGAAATCGCTCTCTCTTTTATGCCATGGCCTCCTGTAAGATACTCTTGGCACTCGATTAAAGGCACTGTGAGATGTTCGCAATCATTTGGAAGCGGCTCATGATGTCGGTCTTTTTCAAATGCATCTTCAAGCTCCGGAATGGACATCAGGCCATCTGGACTCGTCTCGTCCATTCCATCTTGATAGTCTGGGTCAAAAGGCAATGGTTCGAGTGGTTTCGGTGAATATGTGTTGACTTCTTTCTCCTCGTTGTAGGTCTGCTCCTTGTTTTCAAGCATCTCCTGTTCGAGGGATACTAATCATATCAGTAAGGCCCGCAATACGAAGAAAAGAGGAAATTACTTACGTCTGCGGAGTGACATAGTAACAGAGTGGAAGAAGCGAATTTCCCCTCTGTCATGTAGCAGCGCGGAGCAAACATCACGTTTCTCTGGAACTGGAGGAGTACGACGTAATGGACAGGTACATGGTTTCTTTGTAGAATTTACCTCGATATTTCTGGCTTGGCCCATACCTCTGGTAGTATTTAGATCTGTGACGAGTTTGTCGATGGCAGGAGTTTCTCCAAGGTGGTTATGGAAGCTTGTATGATCGATTTTTCGCCTCTTCTTGTTCTCCCCCCAAGATGTTTGCAGCATTTCGGGAGCAACTATAGATGTAGTTCGAAAATTTGAACGATTGGCATGATTCCCCTCCTTTAGTTTGGGAAGCAGCGGCAGATTGAGGTTCGAGGCATCGAATTGCAGATTTTGGACAGGCCCTGCAAACTCTGGAAGTTGTGTACGATTCTCGCCGCTGTTTCCGGGGTCAACAGTTCGAGCAATAACAGCACGCTTCTGTGACATATCCAGATGGATCCTAGGCATATTCTCTATTCCATTGGTGTTTCTCTGAGGGCAATTGTTATCTCTGATGTTAAGACAAGACTGTATCATGGCTTCCTGACCGGCTGTGAAAGCTTGATTCTTTGCGGCAGCGATCTGTCGATCGAGGTATTGTTTGATTGAGGCAGGATCTATCGTAGTCATTTGCTTGATTGAAAGTTCGAGAGCGATCTCATCATATTGCTGTGGACTTTGAGAAGCAATGCTGCTGCTCCTTCTGCTGGAAGAAACGTCAACGCCTCTTGATTGAGTGAAAAAATTCGTCAACTGAGGACTTTGCTGAACGAAGTCTGGCCAATCTTTGAAAGGCAATTTGGCGAGAAGGCTTTGGATCTTTGCAATGTTGGGAATGTCCTTGATAGACCTCTTTGCACTTTGATCGTTCATGCCCAGTGACAAACGACTGTCGTTGTTGACCTCATTCGAAATGACCTCTAATCGAATTCTTGGCTTTCTTGTTGCTATCTTTCCAAGCCGTGATGCTTTTGCCCTCGTGAAAGGTCTTACACAGAGACTCTTAGGCCTTTTCTTGATGTACCTACGTCTTGATCGTTTTCTTCTTGAGAGAATGTAGCAAATTGAAGAATTGGTCTCGCGGCCGTAGTAAGACAATAAGGCTGACTGGAGCTTTCGGCCGAGATCGAAAGAGGCCCTGTCATAAAACAGCTGAAGAGAATCCGGCGGCTGCCAATAACCTTGACTCCTTTCTGAAATAATCCTATAAAATTTGGACAATTCAGGATTATGATCATTTGGGCAGTTATGCTCGTGGACCTGGTAATAGCATTCAGGAACGTGTGGATTGGAAACAACTTCGCTATTTCCTTTGCGGATACCATTGATATGGAGAGTATTGATCTTGCATCGAGGATTTGGAATGCAGACTGCTGCCTCTTATTAGTAGAGCATCCAAGGATCTAATCTAATAAGAAGAGATCGCCCGCATTGCAACAAGCTCCCTATGATTTGGGCCAATAGTTACTTACAACTGCGTTTTGGCAATAACCTGAGCTGATATGTCCACAGATTATTTAGCTCAAAGGTGAGCGTTGGGATCCCTATGTGTATCATTCTTAGTGACCTCCAGATACATAAATTAAACAACATACTATACTTAAGCCTATCAGTAGACCTGGGGCGAGCTTCCGTCTTCCTCCTATATGCAGGAGCCATTGTGTTTACTCGATCTCAGATGAGATGGAACACAGGTATAGCATGCTCGAGGTGATGTTGTAAATTTGAAAAAGTCGGAATAGGCCGAGTGGGGGAGGTAAACAATGAATAAATAAACAATGAGGAAGTCAAACGCGTGAATATATTCGCTCGTTTCCTCAATTGTTCATGAACGAATACTCAGAGAACACATTTAAATATCACACACATCAAATAGTAGAAGTTCTTAACCAGTAGAACAATATCTACAATGAATATAGTAAATATCCCCTACCAGGCCCATTGGCCTTTGCTACCTACCCAAATTATGAGCCACCAACTACCACTATCTACTTCTTCATCACCAGTTAATGTTGTACATAATATTTTGAAGTTTTCTAGGTTTTGACTTAGCATTCTCAGCATCTTGGCGCAATGCTGGTATTCGTTTTGCAGAGGGTAAGGAACGATCGCCAAGAATGGCTTATAAAATGTGACGGGAAGAATCACCTGTGTCACAGAAGTTGTAAGAAAGCTTATTATGGTATACAATAGTCCATGAGTCCTAATGGGGTATTTCATAGATATCATGGTATTGCATTTATAATGTCGTTATAAGTCTTCGTAGGGAGCATCATAGTACTGACGAATAAATCCCGTCAGTGTCTCCTTTTTGAACCACAAAACTAGACAAAATGAGGAACCTCCGCAACCTACCGTTTGCCCCTTTCAGTTCCCCAACAGCCGCAAAAGAACCGAGGCTGGCCAGTATACAAGCCTGAATGTAAGCCAGATGAAACAAATGAGATTCAACGAACAGCATACAGGTAGAATAATGACAATTGGAAATGCAAGACATGGTCCCACAATCTTCATATGGCAAGGATTGCCATTTGTTCCAAATGTGAAGCAGACGAATGGAATTGGGGGCAGGCCAGCCACTTTGAGGTATCGGATGGATAGTTCCAAGCAGATATATTGCAATGTTAGAAAATAAGGTATATTGCCCTTAAAGACACATCAACGGTTCAGCTTGGTGGCCGCTGACATCAACAACTCTGACGTCAAACAACGTGAGAATATACTGGGGGAGATAGGTACTGAGCAAAGCGCAGGATGAACCAATAAGCTTAGGGTGGCCATTTGTGATCCATGAATCATAAACGGACGTGTGGACTAACGAGATGACTGATGTACCAAACACGCGGTTGCGATCTGGACAGATACTAAAAGACCCTACCTATGGCTCAAGGGGTTGATATCTCAAGGATTACATTGCCACAAGAGAGTATATGATTTATACCGAGGAAGCCAAATAATCGCCTAGAGACTGCAATTTATATACCAAGTATTTTTAAAGGACGTCGAGTTCGAGTTTGAGTTCATAGACATGTCGGTAAAGAATTCTTGCACAATTATTAATTCTCGGAGATCGGATGTCGTTGGCATGACACATGAGGCTCAAGTAAGGTTTTCAATTTCCAGGCTAGCGGCTGTTTGCTCTGTCACGTGACAATGACGCTAACTGTCCGCAATGTGCAGAGAGTACGATTGCCGCAATCAGCTCCACCTCCGCTTTCCTGCGACTGAGCGTACCCTGATACTTACTTTCTGGACGGAATCACCGCCGGTGAAAGAGCTGTCACTATCATTGAGCGACAGCGATGACTTCGCCGCATGCTGCCTCGGAAGAGGTCGTCGCGACCATGGCGACAACTGCTTTTGACGACAGCCCAACCACCAACAACGCCAACAACACCAACAACACCATTGACCTCACCGCCGCCGCCGCGGATAACGCCGCTCCAGTCGCGCATGTCGCCCCGGAAGTCAACACAGCACCCCTAACCATGGAGGAAAGGGATAAGGTCCACGAAGAGAATGTTGCTTCAACTGAACATCTCCAGATTACTACCGAAAGCACCACTACACCCAACGCAGAGACAAGCGTGCCATCCGATGGTCCACAGACGCCTCCGGCTCAGATTAGACCCGATATCATGATGGAACCTGCGATCCCACAAACACCTGAGATGGACGGCAACGGCGATGAATCAGAGTTTCCCCATGTCACTATGGCTGAATATCAACAACTGGAGACACTGTCCCATCTGATGTCATACCGTGCGCCCCCTGGTTTTTCCGAAGCCATGAACGCATCGGCGATGAATGCATCGGCAATGGCAATGGCCACTCTTTCTGCGAACGGCATATCAATGGATAACTCAGTTATCTCTCGACTTCCTTACGATGATGCCCCGCAATACTCCCGCGACAACGACGAGACCCGAATCTCAGCATACGCGCTTCTTGAATTCGAAGATGGTCAGTTCTACATGAATACATATTCTGTAATACTGGGCCGTGATCTTGCAGCAGCAAGAGCAGCCATGCGACGAGATGCTGAGGAACAAAAGATGAAGACCGAAAGCGAAGGTGCAAGAGAGCCGAAGACTCCTGTTCGAATCAAAAGGGAAGAGAGCAGGTACACCAAGTCTGTGATCAGTGAAAGCGGCGGAATTCTCAGAGATGGCGATGATTCGGATAGTGACGCACGTACGAGACGTCGCATGTATAGGAAAGCCAGCAAAAAGTCGAAATCTACTGGCTCATCTTCACATAGAATATCAAGAAGAGCATCCTTGGTACAACCAAACGGGAAGATTGATTATCAACCACAACCTCAAGCACGCCGCCACGCGCCCGATACTGTTGGAGCTGTCCCTGTTGATCCGGCTTCTTTACGACCTTCACCGCATGATTGCCCATTGGTTGGCATTCATCCGCCAGCTACCACTCCAGCCAGTGGCTACAAAGCCATCTCGCGGCGGCATGTGAAGATAGCGTACAATTCGAGGAAGTGCCTGTTCGAAGCTGAGATTATTGGCCGAAACGGCGCCTTTGTTGACGACGTGTTCTATTACCATCAGGATATAATACCTTTGAAGAGTGGCAGCTATCTCCAGATTGGCGGAGTCGTCGTTCGCTTTGTTTTACCAGACGTTGCCATTGGAGAGACAGGTGCAGAGATCACTCTCGATCATGAAGAAGGAAGTGCACCTGAACGTTATGCCGAGGGAGGAAAGGAGATGAGCTTCGATTTCGACAATGCAACTCGTGATGGTGTCCTTCTTGGAGATAGTAGCGACGGGTCAGATGAGGCAGATCGACCTCAACAAGGTGTCGAAGATGATGGTGAAGAAGATGAAGGAGAAGGAGAAGATCGGGAAGAAGGACAAGACGGAGATGAAGATGATGAGGACATTAGTGAACTGTCAGATTTGCCGGATGAGGAGGAAGAAGAGCGTGATCACCAGGATGACCAGAGAAATGAAGCCCCCGACTTCTCATTTCCCATGCCGCAGAAAAAGCGAGGTCCTGGACGACCTCCTAAGAATGGCATCATGTCAAAACGAGAACAGCAGTTGGCGAAAAAGGAAGCACAGCAAAGGGAGGCACAAAAAATGATTTACCAACCAGATATATCTCTATCTGGAAAGAACAAAGTTGGCCGGCCTAGAAAAAACCCACTTGATGAGTTTCCAGTTAAGACTGAAAAGAGAAAATATACCAAAAGGAAGCCTAAAGATCCAGATGCCCTCGCCGTCAAGCAAGAAGGTTCAGGTGATGAGGAACGGCCTTCGAAGGAGAAGAAGGAAAAGAAGTCAACAAAGCCTCCTCGCTCACCTTCACCTACCTTCAATGAAGCCGACCTTACACCAGAGCAACTGTCAAAGCCGCAAGCAAATTATGTCACACTTATTCATGAGGCACTCAGTAACTCCCCTACTGGCCAAATGTCCCTACCGCAGATTTACCGTGCGATACAAAGGAGATATCCTTTCTTTGTGCTGAAGTGCAATACGAATGGCTGGCAAAGTAGCGTTCGGCACAACCTGTCTCAACATCACGCTTTCAGGAAGGTCGAACGAGATGGAAAGGGTTGGATGTGGGCTATCGTTGACGGTGTATCCATTGAAAAGGAGAAGAAGAGACGGCCAACACCCCCGCATCAATTGCCTCCGCATCTTCAACATCAGCCAATATACCGGGCTGGACCGCCGCCCCCTCATATGATGCATGGGCCACCAGGCATGATGCCACCTCCTGCATATATGCATCCTAATATGCCGCCCCATCTTCGACCTGGCCAACCTCCATATGTTGGACAGCCAATGAATGGCTATCCATTGCCTCCAGGATCTCAACCTCATATGAATGGTCTGCCACCGCCAGGATTTGCTCCAGCAATGCCAATCGTCCAGGCAATGGGGGCTCCTAATAATACATATAGTTCCCCCTATGCTCCGAAGCCTCCTGGGAACCCTTCAGCACCACAGGCGCCACCTAGTATGCCACAAACCCAAACACAACCTCTTGCTCAAGCCGCCCCTTACCAAGCACAGCCGCCGAGGCCAATCCAGCAAGCGTCTCAACAGCCTAACAACGCAATTACCCGTCTCATTGAGAATTTTAGGGGGGCTTTGGTCACATCTATAAAATCAAAAACCAGCAAAGCTGAGGCTCTTGTGGCATCGGCCATTAACCGCGTCATGGGAATCAGTACAAAAAGCACTGCAGCAAATGATCAGGCCGAAGAAAAAGCAGAGGAGCAAATTATAGCTGCCTTGAAAAATATGCTCAGCAAATTTCCAGGGTCTGGATTTAATGCCGGTCCTTCTCAGCAGTCTCCTGCACTGCAGATAAGTCACGGTCAACCAACGCAGCAGAATGGGGCACCAAGACAAGCTCTCGCGCAAATAACACCTCAGCATTCTGGCAACACCCCTCATGGAGTCCCAGATGCTGCTGCAAAGCCTCCAACTCCCGGACCTGCTGTACAGCGACCTTCATTTGCTGGACAAGCTTACAACCGGCCTACTGGTCCATCTGTGCCTCGACCGCCGATGTTGACTCCTGGGATGTCGCGGACAAACTCAGGTAGTCCCGCTAACCCTTCAATCCGCACTGGTGTCAGTGCTTCTGCATCACCAGCTCCTCCAGCACCCGCTACTCCAGTTTTAGCAGTTAATAATGCTCCACAGCAGCCACCTCCGAGCGCTCCGACTGCTTCGCTCAATAGCGTCCAGCAGCAACAACCACCGCTCGCGAACGTTCAGCAGCCTATGGCCAATATTCAGAAGCCAGTGGCTAATATGCAGCAAGCGCCGAGTCCGAGTATGCAACAAGGCCACAACTCTACACCACCCGTAATGAATGAGAATGGTAAACGACCACTAGAAGACGATGATATGAGCGGCGGCAACGACTTCAAGAGGCTGGGCACGTCTGGGCTGCCAGCACTGAAAACATGAGCATGGATACGACCTTGAGCGATAGGATTACATAGAATAACGATACGTGTGGGATATGGGAGAAATCAATTAGTGATGTCGGAGTTTAATCGGAGTTTTCAGGATAATATCAAAAAGGCAGGCAGGGCATTCTGATGATATCCAGGCGGGCGTTTGCATTCTCTTTCTGCACATGCAAGCTGCGAAAGATAGGATAAGATGGGAGGCATCTTTAGGATATTTATGCGATGGCATAGATTAGACACTTGAATGGGATCAGCCGACGAAGGGAAGGAAAGAATTACGGATACCACACACATTGTTTTTTTTTTGAAGTAGGAAGTACGTTTTGGATGGTGTAGATATTATAGGTTCTATAATACAGTACTAGTTCAAAAATTCTCGCCACTTACGCGAAATCGCGTTGCATCCTGGTGGGGCACCAGAATACAACAACAGACACGTAAGGTATTTTCCTATTCACAGAGAAATTGATACCTGAACTACGTACTAACTGAGATCAGCTGAGTGAGAGTTCATGCGACGTCTTAGCCCGGAATTTAAGGTTTTAGAAGCGCGATGGCCGGACTGAAGATGATCGACGACCAGGAATGCAACTTTATGGTTTCGGCTGTGAAGAGATACGAAATAAGGACGATCACCGAGATCGAAGAATCGAGCGTCAAAATCCTATTTGTGCAAACTGATAGATACTGTGGATGGTATCATGAGTCTCATTTCCGTAAACTTTAGGACAAATTTCGAAAAGAAAACTATGAAAATGAGGATGATCTTCGGCGGCGTCTGATGGTACGATGCCACAGTGGCTATTATACTAAACAAAAGCAGCCAGGTCAGTGATTAAAGGATTAAAGTTCACCGAGCACGTTTTGAGCCTTCGAGCCAACGACGTATAATGGTGCGTTTTTTTCCCTTTCTTAGGACATATTGCTTTCCTATTCTCATATAACTCTTCTTTATCCAATCTCGCGTTCTCTTCTCTCCTCCTTCAGGCGATCTACATATCTTGCCCACTTAGTGCTCCCTCCAGCCAGCTGCATTACAACAGACCAGACATCGAAGATGCTTGCCAACGCCGCAGCCCACATCATGGGCCTCACGCCCGAGAAAATCAAGTCCGCAGAGGAGCCAAGCCGTGAACCCTCCCCGGAACCGGAGGAAGACTGGCTATCGAATTCCAATTCCACCAGCGCACCCATCTCCATTTCGCCCCGCCAATGTCTCCACAACACCGCCTTCCTCTCTCCCTCTAATTCATCTTCCCATTCGAACCCCGATTCCCCACCCATACTCGTCGTCACCCCAGGGACAAAAGCCAAGGCCTGGCTGCAAGAGGTCGAACAATCTGCCGATGACAGTGGCGAGAGCGTCCTCAGCGCTAGCTCCCGATCGTACCCCGACTCACGCGCCAGCTCGACGCTCAGTGAGAGCTGGACGCTCGAGGACGGCCCGGACGCTGCAATGCGCGCTGCCAAGTCGCAGGTCGCGGATATGGAGCACGTGATCTCTGTACTGAACCAACGGCTTGAAGATGCGCAGGAGCAGGCGGAGAGGAAGAATCGAGATTGGCAGAAAGAGCTGCGAGATGTGGAAGTGCGCCACTTTGCCGTTATGGACGAGCGCTCTAGAGCCTGGGTCAGCGAGAGAGAGAATTTGGAGAGCAGATTGAATATCTCCGAGGCACGGATTAAATTGTTGCTCTCGCAAATTAAGGAATATCAGGATATTATTGATCGTGTTAAGCGACCAGATGGAAAAGTGGTGAGTTTTGCGGAGATGGAGGGGAAGAAGGAAGAGATAGCGAGGGATTTTGAACTCAAGAAAGTGGCGATGAGGCGACATATGAGGAAGTTGGAAGGAGAGATCCAGGCCCAGAAGGTGAGGTATGAGGAGATGGTAGCTCAGGCGGGGGATCTGAGACAGGGGATGAATCGCCTGGAACATGAGCTATCGAGTGAGAGAACGACGCATGTAAAACTGGAGGACGAATTGGTAGGAGAGAAAGCGACGGCTAAGGAAAATTTTGACAAGTTTTTGACGAGTGAAGCGACGGTTAAACAGCTGCAGAAGCAGCTCAAAAGAGAGAGGGAGGAGGCTGAAGAACACAGGAAGAGCAGTCAGATGACCATTGACGATATGGCCAGCAACATCGAAGCCATGATCGAGGATCGCAAAGTCCAACTGCAAGAGATGAGAGATATGGGCGATAAGCTTGTCAAAAAGTGCCGGGCCAGCAAGATTGCGGATATAAAAGCTGTCACCGAGCGTATGGAAGCACGGAATGAAGCAGTTAAAAAACAATATTCGCAGCGCTTGGATATGTTGGAGACTACGTATCGCGATGTAACAGAGAAGCTTGAGGTGTCGCAGAAGAAGTATGAAGAGTTGGGAGAGGAGCTCAAGAAGGGGGAGCACAGGGAGGTGCTGTTGAATACGCGGAATCAGTATTTAGAGAAGCGTCTGGCCGAGAGGGAGGATTACTATTTTAAGGACAGGGAGTCATGGCTGTGGGAGAAGGAACATTTGAAAGTGGAAAATGGGAAACTGCGCGAATGGAACAAGAAATTGCGTGGGGAATTGCTTGAGGAGAGAAAGAAGATGGCTGAACGTATGGCTCCGAGTGTGAAGGACGATGGTTCTGCCGTTGAAGATGCCCAAGATTCAGACGAAGAAGCAGGTGCCGAAGATGAGCTTGCCGATTCCACAGAGCAGACGCAGGTTTCCACCAACCAGAACGGTGATGAAATCGCCTCGGATCTGGCCGCTCTCGACGCTAGAATTTACTCTGCCCAGTCCCAGATCGCATGGAACATGAAGCCACCGTTAGAAAATGCATTCCCTGCCTTGACTTTGGAGAAGATCTGCGAGCTCAAGCAACAGCTGAGGTGCCTGGATCGCAGATCCGATGAGCTTACTCGACGAATCAATCAGCAGAAGATGGGCAAAAAGAACTGGGGTATAATGGCCCTCTCTAAGCAACTCCTGCGACTGGCTAGCGCTATCGTGCCCATAGAGCATGAGCTCGCGAGGATGTGGAAAGAGATTGATTATACTCGCGAGCCTTGGGAAGCTTTGTCTTCAGCCCCTATCGCTACTCAACAACCTCAGAAGAGTAACGCCGAGGTGCCGTGGATGCCAGAGGCAACAGAATGGTTTCTCCCTCCGTATGGGTCCGAAGCTGAACAGACGGTCTCAGTGAGCGCAGACCCGAAGTCGTACCGTCTTAACTGCGTTCCCCTGCAGGATATCATCTGCGAAGTTGATGGCAAATCCTCATTAACGCATTTGGAGCGCTTGTCCGTTATCAAAAACTTAGACGTCCTTATCATTGCTCTTGTGAAGTCGTGGAATATCGTCTTTGCTTCTACGCACATGCAACTCGACCAAGAACCCATCTATTGGAGATACGTCGATATGAAGGTGCAGCTGGAGCACGACTTAAAGAAGAGTCTCGACTGTTGTCTGAAAGATAGGAATACGCGTCATTATACATTCAAAGTGCTGAAGGTGTGGAAGAGACACATTTTGGGGCGCAGGAGATTGAATGATTGGGGTTACAACAATGTTGTCAGGGAAGCACTTACCGGGTACCGTGAGGAAAGACGCCCTGACGCCAAGAGTTCGTCCAGATCGACTATTCCTACTCCTACTCTCTCGACTACGGCAAAACTGCCTACCTTTCCAGAGCTAATCAAAGGCGTGGAAGTAGCACGCTGCGCGCTGTATATGAATATGAATACCCGTACTACAACCTGCGAAGAACTCCTTCCACTTGTTAAATCAAACATCCAGGAACTCAGCCATTTCATGTCGAAATTCAGGCACCGCAAAGCCGTGCCTCCAGTGCAGGCCTGCTCTGCATGCAAGGAAATTGAGATTTTGGGCAGAACTGCGAGTCACACCAGTGGCGCACAGGAGGGTGATGATTCCCTGAGCAGCGGACCAGCGTTGGATGAGGGGCTGAAAGCGATGCAGAATCACCTGAGGCAGGGTGTGGAGGAAATGGAGAGTAAATTTAAGGTGGAGATTTCAGCGAAGCCAGCGTCGCCCTCGGAACCGGATAAGCCCATGAGCAATGATCTTGAATGGTGCAAGACAGAGCAACCGCGCCAGATTGAATTAGGACGGCAGGTTGCAGAAATCGTGGGTGAGATTGTCGGGGATGCTCAGAAATTCCAGTTCAACTAGCAGCAGACGCGAGTCTCGCCCGAGCAAAAGAAGCCCGAAGCCGAGACCAAAACATCGTTGACATCAGGGCTCTCATTGCAATTGGAATCAGATGCAAGCTTGCCTTTTAAAGGGCGCAAAATCCCGAAAATGCGCACGACGAGGCCCCACGCTTCTCCTACTCCTGTTCCGCCCCAGGTGTCCAAGATAGGAGGCCTGGCTGCTTTAATACTCAGTGCTGGAGATATGCAAGAACCAGGGCTTTTGCCAAGGCAACCTCCACCTCAGCAAGCCACAAGCAACGCAGAGGCCGAAATGTCAGCTTCGATGTCAGGAACTACCTCTACATCTGCACCTATCCCCATCCCAGCACCGAAGAATGCGGCAAATGCGAGGATAGAGATTGATTCTGATGACATGACGGCCGAGAACGAGGTCTCGATCAGCCAGAAGGAACTTATTGCCGCCATTTTACGGGGCACATCGAGGTGTTTGAATAAAAACACCATATTTGCCGATCATCCTCCATCTCCTTCCCTTCCCACTCCTGATGCCCATCACAAATCAGCGGATGTGTCAGTACTGGAGAGCACCTTGCGAGATTATTGTTCTGAAGACGACCACGAGATGCCTGAGCTGGAACCCATCGAAACCTGCGACTCTGATATGCCACTGTGTTCCTGGATCGGATTTCGTCCAGCAGGCTCGCCATGTTTCGAAGACCTCGCGTCCACTTCCGGCGCCGCAGTCCCTGAGCAGAGAGAAGCAAGCACGGAAGCAGAGCTCCTGGACCAAGTAAATTCAACTCTGGGTATTGACGTGACGATGTGGGAAGGTTCGGGCGAGCAGGAAGAGATGGGAGAGGACGATGCCGGGAGAATATCCTGCGCATTCGTGGAGTCGGGTGGATTCGCCCACGCTGGACAGGGTTGAACGAGGACATTTTGCGGTAGATAGCGAGTCACGGAAGAGGATAGAAGCAGCAGAGGAGTGGTGAGCTGTTCGTTGATTCGTGTTGTTGCCTGCGAGCGTGGTTGGTGTTGTTGTTGAACTGAATGCAATTGGGAATTGAATTGAATTAAGACTATCTACGTACGGAGCTCTATTTGAATACAAAATAGAGGGTTTGCTAGAGATGTTTGTGTTTGTTAACTGAGTGTTTGCTTTCGAGGGTCCTGGGGATCCTCATGCACCTTTCTCCAGAACGGAGAATCCGGAGGCCGGGCCGGGCCCCTATTCAACAGTTGTTTGTATAAACTGTAAAATGTAAATAGGGATTTTGAGATGTATAATTTTTTGGGCTTTATATATGGAAATAGTTGGATAGTACTTACTAAATGGGATTTTCTTGATAATCATTTTAGTCGGTTGAGCCTGTGATGCGATGTTGAACTGTGAGTCTGTGCCTAAAATCGCTACTTCTCCGTTTGGAGCTTCAGTCGCAGTCCGAATTTCCACAGCAAAATGATCAGTAGAAATCAAGCGCTGATAACACTCCGTAGCTATAAACTGCTATGGATAACAGGAATCCTAAAATCCAGGAACGTCGCCAACTTCGTCTCTTCTTCATCTTTCCAACAGATGAGTACTACACTCCTTCTCCAACTCAAAGACGCCCAGAGGCCCAACAAGCTACCTCAATTTCACAGAGCGAGAGCCAACATGCCCCCACCCTTCAGATTTTGTCTCCTCAAACATGCCTCCATACTTTCGCTTTTGTCTCCTCGGACCATTGTGCTGCTGGGCCTTCTCAATGCGCTCTATGAAAGCCAGCTGCAAATTCGCGTCCTCCGGGATCAACTTTAAGTCAGGGTTCCTGTCGACCTTCTGCTGCCTGTGACGATAGAGGGCATTAATTTGGTTCTCTCCGCTCTGTCATGCATTGGCGTCGTAGTCGGAAGCTGAGCAGCCTCATAGGGACGGCGAGAGCTCCTCCTTGGAAAGCTCGTCGTCAGCGGATCCGCAGTCGACCCATTACTCTCTGAATTGCAGTCTGAGTCGTTATTTGACTCCTTATTGCTTACTTTCTTTGCATGTTAACGTTATGTAGGAGCAGGCCGATAGAGGCTCTTGCAGCATGCGACTGGGGAAGGACCCGAAGGAGGACCGAGAGCGACGGAAGCGATGAAGTGGTAGGTTAGACTCTTCTTCTTTATCCAAAAAATCTTTGAGCTAGTAGTCGCGTCTTCATATTTCATAAAATGCCGCACTATGGCTATGTTCGAGTGGCCCGTTGTGACCGGGCAGTCAGTCCTCTTCCTATAATATAGCAATGCGTCCCGTGCCTCTGGAAAATTCCACTATGGATTTACGCTTCGTTTCCCTTTCGCGGCCTGTTGTGATCCCAATGGATGCCTGGAAAGGAGATATTTCACGAACTTATGCGACTCCATAAAGACAGCCATGCACTCTCTGTAAATGCAGTGGACGGGGCCATTGGCGGCTTCTCCAGTGTAATTTGTTTGACCCGTCGTCTTTGGTATTCCACGCACCATACGATGATGGATATATATGTGGAGTTTAATCTCCAGATCTTCTTAGTGGTAAAGCCCAGTATGATTGGACAATCCGTTGTATTTTTTATTCCACGAGGGAGACAGCGATGGATATAGTTGTAAAGCCCAATCCGAAGATCTTCTAGGCGGTAGAACAGAGTATTGTCTTGCCTCTTCCATCATGTAAAAGGTGCTTTGCAAGCAAACTTCACAAAAAATGGACACGGCAGGTGGGGTATAACTTTGCTGTCTCTCGGCCTTGGAAGGTCAATTATGTTAAACTGAATGCAATAGTGAATTGAATTGATTAAAACTATCTACCTATGGAGCTCTATTTGAATACAAATATGATGCTTGCTATTGAGTTTGCTACGTGAGTTTGCTGACAAATATTTGCTTCGAGGATCCCGAGGATCCTCATGCACCCCTTTTCCGAAACGGAGAATCCGGGGGCCCGGCCAGGGCCCCTATTCAACAAATTATCCATGCTTCAACCAGCTGACGGGATTGCATGTCGAGAAGTTGTCTTTGATCGTGAGTTCGAGAAATTAGAGAAGCGCGAGCAGGGTCGAAATATGTACCGAATATTAGAATGCTGCTGAAGGAAACTATCTGTGGAGTCGAAGAATTCGTACTGATGATTGAACGCAGAATAGCCCAAAAGGATTCAATGTTGACGATGCATCGCCGAAAGATATGCAACTGGAGCGTTGTTTAAGATGCTTGACGACAAGAAGTGAATAATATTTTAAGATGGTCAGTCCTTGACACAGCATTTTGAACCAACCAATCGCTCTTACCCGCAGATATGAGTTTTGGGCAAGAGTCTCATGTCATGACCATTGACGACACAAGGCTCCCTAGGTGCCCCTTACTGTCAGAATATGGCAACCAGGCCTATAATGGGATCATCTGGCAGCCTCATCTTGCAAAATATATATACTATTTTTGAGTCCCACTTGCTTTATACCATTCTCCCTTCAGAAATATGCTTAAGGAACACAGGCTTCTCCCTTTAAAAGGGGTTCACTCACATTCATCTCTTTACGGAGTAGGCATGACTCAATATCTGCCTCTCAAAACCATGAGAAGCTTAAAAAAAGCAGGATACTTTGATGCAGAAATTTTAGAGAGGAAGAACCAAGTGAAAACATTTCTCCTGCAAACTTTGATCTCGATCAGGAACCTTCACCTACAAAGAATGGCCAAGGATAAAAGAACTGGATTTTGGTGAAGGGCTGCTGAGCTATGAAAGACTGGCTCAACTACTCGAAAGTTATAGATGCGGAGATATTTTGGTTGAAGTGTAGCCCTGCTTCTAGTGTCCATACCTTCCATACACATTATGGCGCTGAAGCCTGGAATAGTAATCGTGAGTGCAGACAGATCTATACTCGTTTCCCGAGTAGTGGCAGAAAGCAAGATTTCACGAGAGCATCATTCTTCTATCCGAAGTACGAAGGCCGACAAGGAATTCATTGGCGGCTATGCTAGCAGGATTCTTGGCTCAGTTTGTACTCTTCAATCCCCATTCTCTCTAGTACTTTGTGAAGAATCCTCGAAGACTAACGAATTACTCTAGAAACAATGAGTGATCTTTGCGGTCTGTCTGCTTGTAGGATGGATGGCCGATCTTTTGAAATAGAAGGTGAGAAATTGCAAGTTAGGGCTTTTTTCCCCCTTATTTCATTCTCGCACTCAGATACCTCCACCACTAGAAATTGGAAGAATCTTGTATTGGATGAGGAATGAGAGAGGGGTTAAAAGAGGACTGCTATCCATTCTGTTGGTGCATTCTAGGGAGACTGGGAAGAGTGGTTTAACATGAGATCCATCGTTAAAACAGCAGACAAGGCGCCTAACTGGCGAGATTCCGAGTTTCTGACTGTGTATATACAGCCCCCTCACCATTCATTCCTTTTCCGGCCTGGTTCCATTTCCTCCGTTCTTCCTTCATATTAAACATCGAACACTTCGTGATTGTCCCCCTTCGTTATGCATTGCATCTTTGTTTTTGTCGCATTCCTTTCGCTTTCGCCTTTCGTTTCAGTTTAAGCCTTTGGTTCAGGTTTTCAGTTTCGAGACCTTTTGGATTGCTTGCTGACTTTGTCGCGTAGTCTTCTCGACTACTCCTCGCCGGCAACACTACTTCGACTTCGCTTTCTTAGCCTCCCGATCTTCGAACGTCCTGCTTCGTGACCTACTGTCCTCGGCTGCTAGTTTATCGATCTCTCTCGGTGTTCCGATCTCATGTCCATCGCACGATTCCTTTGAACTCTGCGAGTTTAGTCGTCTATTCCCAGTGCTTTGCAGCCTTGCTGGTATTCCAAACCCGTCATCTCTGCTTTGCATCGCAGTTGAGTTGCTAGCTTCCCTTCTGGAGCCCTTTCTACCAAAAGAATCTCTGCTGACTATCTTTTGACAGCTTTGCGAGAGCCATGAACTTATTCAGATCGGTGTCGGTGTGAAATGGGTGAGCGAGAGAGGGGAATGCGAGATAGAGACTGCGAATTAAGAGAGCGACTGAGAAATGGAAGAGCAAGAGCACGGATATCTAGGCAGGAATGCTGGAAGTCTATTCAGAAGTTGAGAAGAGAGAGATTGACCAATTGAGGAATTGGAGACGGGCAGATGGTTTGTTGAAGAACTAGCTAGGGAAGTCGAGCAAGAGTGGCCAGGGATTCTAAAGGATAATGATATAGGATAATTATATTCATATCTGTTGAATTGAATCGTCAAAGTGAAAAAGGTGATTGAGTGATTGAAACTACCTATCTAGTCTATGAAGCTCTTTTGTATTCAAATAGAGCGTCTGTAAAAAAAAAAAAAAAGTGTGTTTGCATGAGGGAATTGATCCCTTATGCACCTGAGCCATTTCCCTCCCGTGGGCCATTTTCTCACGGGATCCCTAAACTAAGAATCCAAACGGAGGATTCTCAGGGTCAACCGGGTGCCCTGGTGGCACCCAGCCTTTATTTCAACAATATCATCCAGGTTACGATAATAGAAGAGAGAAGAGACAAGATCATCACCGGAGAGAGATCTTAAGAAAGTGTCGCTCGAAAGTTGATCAATGTCCTACAACCCCAACAACTTTTAGATCTCTGCGGCGACTGTCGAATTCAAAGCTCTTCGACCTTCTCCTTCCAGCTAAGGAACCTAAAAGCAGCACACAACAGCATATTTAACTATTATTTCAGCCTTTTAGTCTTAAATAGCTACCTAATCTATAGCTGTATCAAAGTACATTTTTAATATTGTATAAATCCTCTCACCAACAGTCCATCTTCCATCGATTTGTAATTCTCTTCTCCCCTTGAAAGAAATCATAATCTGTCACTGTGGGGGCTATGGACGAGAGGTTTCGAAGGTTTCGACGGTTCGGAGTCCAGAAGCAACAAGGGTTACCAAATGAATGAAAGACAATGATAGTCCGTAGAGCTTCTTCTTCGACACTCTTTGCTTCACTTAGACATTGTCTTCCTTTATAGCATTAGCATAAGAAAGCATTAGCAGCCAAAAGGACGGATGCTTATCCATAGCCAACATTTTTATAGTTTACAATGAAATTTCAAGGGTGATAATTAAGTCACTTATATAATTTTAGCTGAGACGTCCTCCTAACTCATTGCTGCTACTCGCGCTAAGAGAGTCTTCCTCATGGAGGCTATGTAGACAGTAGACTCGCTTCTTCCCTGTAGCAACAGAGCCATAACTATAGCACCAGTCTTCCTTAATTTTAGCCACGAGATTCCGCTCAAGCCTATCCTTCAGATGTTGGAGCTTGCAACCTATATGACTTCAAGGTATATGAGATGGCATACTGTGATGCAAAGCCTTTCTATGTGACTGCACTAACTGCCGAGGATATCTGGCTGATAAAATAAAAAGTGCGACTCTCCTTGGCATCTCTGCCGCTGGAATAACGCCTCCATGAATGCAACGATAATTATCAACACCCATGAGTGCACATGGTATAGCAATGTAGTATTAGAATCATTATATACGTGGAATTAATATTATAGTTACATGAGTTAATTATTCTACTATGTGGGTATATATATATATTAGTGCCTTATTCGCTATTAGACTAGGTGAATATGATAATATTCACATCAAATATCCTACGGCCTCGGGCAATTAGATATTCACTTCAACCCATGGTAACGACATCCCAATCTATGGTGAGTGGTCTACATGAGTATTTTTTTCCAGAAAACAACTCATATGGATTTATGGCTTCCTAGCTCCTAGGCCGAGGTTATGGCATTTATTGATTCATCCCTGAACTTTTAAGTTTCGGTCATATGATTTCCTCAGAAGACTGATTATTGTGCACAGATGCCGAAGCCTTCAAGGTCACTGTCCTCCGAGAAGAATAAAATCCAGGCTGACTCTCAAAATAGGACTTCGCACAGTTGGGCGTCATTGTGGCATATTAAGCCAACAGATATTTACTTGAATTTAAATCCTTCGGAAGCACATCATGTCTCGCACCAGCTCAAAGATATGAGCGCTCGTTTCGGCTGCGATCATGTTCCAAACCTCTTCGCGATGACTCGCAGAGCAGAGTCCCAGATGACACGCCTCTGAATGGAACCCTTCAAGGAAAATGGCCGTGTTGGTGATGTGCTTATAGCCACTGTGTATATGTTAGGAGGAGATACAGCAAGATGATGAAAGCATTGTATTTCTTGAAAAGTTTGCTACTAAAGCACCTTTCCGCTCTTAACAAAAAACATACATTTCCCTAAATCAATGGCGCTTTCGATACATGATAATGAGATACTATGGTATAGAATCCGTGGAATACGAACGCAAAATAATGAACTGTTTTGGACAAATTTTCCATATAAACTGACGGTTATTTGCCATCATGTTGTGTAGACACTTGGTAATTAACTCTGGTAACATCGCTAAGGCTGTTGACAAGGCCGTCTGAGGTTATTGAGACGTTCGCGATGGTTGCAGATTGCGATTGTATAGTCTACTGAGGCTGCTGAGACTGACTCGCTCCCAAGTTGAGTAATGCAGGGTTTATAGTGCTTGCGTCCGCCGGCGAAAGGATGTGCATATTAGGATTATCATTCCAGTCCTCCGCGACATCAGTCTCCAAAGTAAACAAAAACTGCCCGGTCGGCAGCAACCTGCGCTTCGTCAGCGAACGCTCCCTTTCCCCAAACCTCTTGCCCTCTCTGCAACGGCAGATACTCACCTGCAAAGCAGCGGGAAATAGTGGTCGATACCTCCGAAGAATGTCTTCGGGCACGTGCACATATAGTTACGATCGATCTGCACGACCGCATTATTGTACGCAAGCCTCAATTCGCTCGGCCACACGTTGTCCGGCCGCATGCCCTTCTTGACAGCCCTCTTGTACTCCCTCAGCCAAACGTCGAGCCCTTCCCATTCCCGCCCCATGCGCTGCCAGTGCTCCTGCCCATGACGATCACGCTTATCGACAAACCTGTATCTGTACTCCCGCTCCTCTTTCCCTTTCGGGGATATGTCGCTGTTAAATTCAGCACAGATCTTGGCAACGAGCGCCGGCCGCAGCGGGAAAAGAGACCACTCACATAAAGTAGTCCCAAAACATCTCGGGGATAAGCCTGCGCCACTGAACAATCATTTCGGGAAGATATTCCAAGTTAAATTTTCCAAAACCGATGACATGGTTATTGTAGGCCTTCCTTAAGTCGTCGTCTTTGATCACCTTCCCAACGTCCCATGTCCATCCGAAGTCACGGCAAAAGAATTCAAGACTTCGAGTGACTTCGAGAGTCATAAGAGGCCCCGTCCACTGGGCACATCCTGGAGGTCCGGGACTGCGGTGGAAGAATAAAAGTTAGTATATCTCCCTTAGCTCTCCCAGCCCATACATGGGCTCGTGTCATGTACGCAAGAATACTCACAGCCACCATCGCGCAAAGCCTCTGCACATAATTCGAGTAAAATCTTCTAAACTGATATAAGGAGGCATTGTTGGCGGGTTCAAATAAACCTGGGGGAGGTTTTGGTACTGAAAGTACGTCATAGAGACGTCTCGTAATGATGTAGCTGGATACTTCCCAAATGGTGCACTGACAAACAAATGTATTCTGAATTTGAAAAACCTTCTCATTGACAGAAAATGACGCCGCCTATCATCCACACTCATCTCGACCATTGGGACTATGAGAGGAGCAAGCGGTTGTTCGTCAGCGGCGTCTGATGCCCAGCCTACTTCAATAACTCGTATTATTTCCGATTTTTTGTTCCAACTGTTGGCACCTTAGTTACTATGAATGGGACTAGTAGGGATATATAACTGTGGACAAAGGAAGGATTGAAAATTATAACATACGTCAGCATACTTTTGCTTTCATTGCACTTTCCCAGGAACAGTAGCCAAGTCTCTGGAGTAATTCTGAACGGTGGGTTCTGCTGTCGGGCATAATGATCAGCCCAGAATAAGAGACCACCTTCCAAGAACTGCCCTTTGTTAAAATTAAGACCTAGGTGAGCACGTCTTTGCCTGAGTAATGTAGCAATGCGCCGCAAATCGTTCTGTTGTTCAGCAGTTGCGTGTTCTTCCTCAGGCGGCGGCTCTTCATATGAAGACACGGATTCTGGCGGATTAGGAGTTATCAATCCAGCGATTGGGCCGCCCGTAAAGGGCAGCGATGGCGGAAGACCTGGTTGTTGTTGTTGTTGTTGTTGTTGTTGTTCATAATATTGAGCAAGGCCTTGCATGGCGTATACTTCTTCATCATGCTGATGATCAATTTTTGCCTCCCTCAGTCTATCCTTCGCTTTTTGATTCATCTCCTGGATCTTGTTCAAGACAATAGCTGCTATTTGATCCTCCTTTGAAATTTGAGGCGTTATTTCCACCGGATCATCTTGAAATGCATTGAGATTAATGTCCGACCATTCTATCATCGGACTCCTATAGATATACATCTTTAACACCCTCATCATGGATTGATCTGAATTCATTGCTGGATTGCCAAATTTGGCCACAAGGTAGTTCCAGAATGCTCGATCATGCCAAATGCGCATCCACTCAATGGAAATAGGAGAAAAAATAGATGTCGTCGTCTCGTATAACTTTCTTTCCGGTCGATATTCCCTCATGGGAGCTTTTTCTTTGTCGAACAATGGATTTGGCCAAGTTCTATTGAACACAACAATCGGCCGACCTATGTTTCTGCCGCTCTCTGCTACTGAAATTGCAGAACCTTGTCCTTTGAAAACCTGACGTGCAAGTTAGGGAATGTATCAGACGTAGGGCAGATGAAGTCGAACTTGAGAATTCAATACACACATTTTCTTCCATGGAATGGCCACACTCATTTAAAGTTTCATCTTCAAAAAATGGCTCACTTAAATTGTTCCAGATATCCGTGTATCGTGGATCACTCCGGACTTGATGGTGAAATGCTGCCGCGTGCTAAGTGCCATCTAAGTCAGCAAGCATAACTAGACTTCAAGAGCAAATGCCAAGCATCCTACTCACAGCAACTTCATGAAGGATTGTCCTCGCCATCTCGTAATACAAAGTTGTTTTTTCAGGCTCCTGTCCCACAACTAACTCAGCCTCGAACTTCCTTAAAGGGGCACGATGTCATTACCGTCAGATTTTGTCGCAAAAAGGGTGTGAAGTAACTGTGACAGATATTTATTACGCCCATTGATGCGTTCGGCAAGCCAACGCTTCTCGCGGACATACAACCGAACCATAGCTCATCAGTTACATTGGCGTGGCGTGAATCATGATAGCCAACCCTGATACGGAATTGCCACCAGTTCACCATGTCCAGCAATAACTGCTTTATTGCCACGGACTCACGGGCAATCTGTTCCGGCGACCGGAATTTTATTCGTAGATGACTGGTATCAGCCTTGCTTGAAGGAAATACAGTCTTGTTCCCTGCAGTCTTGGTGGCTAGCAGAGCGTCCCACCTTGTATGTTTATTAGCTTTCTCGCAGTTGCTTGGGTGAGCTTCAATTGATGGAAACATACCATGCCCACGTATGGGCATTGTCTAAAAGACGAGTGGCTAATTGGAGAACCGGATGAAGTGCTGCTGCAATGATAGGATTGCTAGCCTGCAGAAAGTTCAGTTTCATCAACCGCAAATTTAAGCCAAATAGGGTTTTGAGCTGACCAGATAATGCCCGTCATGTCCTTCGCCTGTTAATACGGGTGGGTGATCTTTCTGAAAATTGTCCATTGTCTCCCAATTGAGAAAAAGCGGATGTATTTGATTCCCAAGGTCAACTTTTGGCCAGGGGGAGCCTCCGCTGTCTTCCTCACAAGTTGGTGCATATGCTCTTACTGCCCGTAAATACCCCAGTGGCAGACCATGGCCAAACCTTTTCTGTTGCCAGTCGCGCATCATTCTTTTCATCCGTGTGCGATGCCTCCCATCAATTAACCTGCGCGGGCTGACAGGAGTGAGGCCACTCTTGTATCCTTTCGTATACCTGGCGATTTTAGGCCAGCGCGCGACATCTTGGTGGTCCTTAAATGGTCCATATTTTTTGGCCAATTTTGTGAGAGGCCGTCGATTCACGGGTGCGTTGTTGGCCGACATCATGGAAATGAGTGAATCGTGACTCTGGATAACAGCATGTAAGTACAGGACAAATATCGACCACCGGCTCTAGGCAATAACCGGTTGAACTTGACATCAGATGAGGAGCGGATTCCACACAGTGGATATAGCACAGCGCCCACAGCTCGTTGCAAGCTTAGAATAAAGGAATGGTCCATTGTTACCTTTTTTTTCTTCCATATGAAAGATGAAATTATTAGACCAAACGAGGATAGATCGCATATATCTTCTTTCTTTGTGATCTTCATCAAAGATCTCCTTCCATTTGCGGTCCAGAACGAGCAACCACATCACAAAGGGCCTGCAAAATCCAGCACAAGACCGCACCCATCCAATATAACTGAAAGAAAATGATACGCATTTGATATGGTATATAGGTGGATATAATGAATCTCGTGACTTGTAGGCACTCCAGCATCCAGCATAAAGGCAGGATTCAATCTCACCAGTGCCACGTTCAGCCCTTAAATTTCTCCATTTCGATCAGTAATTAAAATTGTTTCTTCATATACGAAGTATAAACGGTCGCTCAAGGGCATCCTGGAAAGCATTCTTGTATCCTGAAAATGATGCGCAATCACTACTGTGGAACTTATCTTCCGCTTCGGGAAGCCATTCCATAATTCTCTGGATTCGATTGATATTCTGCACTTAGTCAGATACGGAGGCCTCTTAAGCTGACATAAAGCCACTTACCGATGGATGCGTCGATAACCACTCAGGAGGCGCCCCTGTCTGTGCCTTCTCCATTCTCTCCCAAAATCCTATTGCTCCCCTAGGATCATAGCACGCTTCTGCCATCAGCATAAGACCAATATGGTCTGCTTCGCTCTCTTGTTCTCTAGACGATGGTCTCATGACTCCCAGCTCGAGGATCATACTGCCCAGGACTCGACCAAGACCAAGCGTCATGCCCGTCGCGTCAAGATACATCAACACCCACACAATCGGCTGTAACAAGACCATCTGGCTCATCTTTTCGGCCGCATGCTGCGCAATATTATGTGCAATCTCGTGGCCCAGGACCGCCGCCAGCCCATCGTTGCCCCTGCAGATAGGGAAAATGCCGCTGAAGACGAACACCTTGCCTCCAGGCAAAACGAATGCATTTGCCATACCTATATTCCCCTGATCAGTACATTTTTACTCATAGCAACAGTATACACCTGCAGCCACCAACCCCGACATAATCTCATCATCAGACGCCCAATTTCCCCACCCAAAAGAAAGAAAGCAACCTACTCGGATCGTCAATAACATGCACCTCCCACCCCTCTCCCGCCCTCTTTTCACTCTTCCCCGTCCCCAACCCCGCCCCCTCAATCAATCTCCCCAGCACCCTTTCCACCCTCGCCACCCTCGGATCCCACCTTGACAACACCCTCCCCTTCTCCATCTCCTCTGCCAAAATCGCCCTATACAACATCTCCCCCTGCTCCTCCGCGCTCTCCTCGCTAAAACAGTTGAACCTCCTCCGCCCAGACACCGGCACAGTCTCAATATGCGTGATATAGAATATGGTGAAGCCGCTCACGCCGAGGATCAGAAAGCCCCGGAAGCGCCGCGAGCGCCCGAAGGACCGCAGCTGTTTGGGCGTCAACAAGGGCCGCGCCTTGGCTGCGTCGGCGTGTGAGTACCGCGCCGGCCGGTTGTAGTAGTTGTAGTTTCGTGGGAAGGCGCGGGGGGAGGTATGGAAGGGGCGGAAGGGAGATGAATTGAGGTTTGCTTGGGTTCGTAGTCGCGGCCGCGATATCGGTGTGCTGAAAGCGCGGAATGGGAGATCCCACACCTCACCAGCGCGAGGCTGAGGATCGGCAGCTGCGGCTCGAGGTCGCGCATTCCTCGTCAGCGGCCGTAATAACGGCGGCCGAAGGGCTCTGACGAAAAACATTTCGGCTGAGATGGGTGGTCAAGAAGCTGCGGGCGGCGCTGCCAGCTCTTGGGTATAGGTCGCAACTGCCTGTGGGCGCCGGACGTTGATGACGCTGTAGGGGTCGTTGGGCGGTTGCGCACATGCCTTGCGGGTGCTGATGCCGCCACTCCCGGGGTTAGGTAGCCAAGCAGCAAGGAATATGGCTACATTCATGTAGGAGGTTAAAAAAAGGATGAAATCAATTAACACGTAAGTGCAAGAATGCGACGTTATAATTTAACCTTTTGCTTATATTTAGCGTTTGAGATCTTTCTGACTATTATCTGACTATTATCTGACTATCTATGTTTACAAGGCAGTGGAGAGCTCTGTTTCCGCGACAAGTATCACATTACGAGTCTACCTCTTCTCCTCCCTTCCTTTCCAACCATTAAACTCCCATCCCGGTTCCCATACCACCTCCTATATCCCATCCCATGCCATCCCATCTCATCCTTTCCAAAAGCATGAGAGCTACAATCTCACAAGCTCGTCGTCGTGCGAGTAAAATCGGTTCGTTCGTGTCCCTTTTCTAGACCAATCTCCCTCATCATTCCTCGTCATCATCAACATGTATCTCAAATGTCCCCTTGTCATCCGCATACATTGCCACAGGCTGCGTGCTCGGATACTCACTCGGCGTACTATTCGTTTCACTCTCCGCATCCTCATCCTTCACACCCAAGAGCGCCGTCGCCTCCAAATCATCATCATCATCCCCCTTCTCTCCGTCCTCCTTATTATCATTGCTCCCTTCCCCATCTCTCACGCCCTCCCAGGCCTCATCCTCCCCCTGGCGCGCCTGATCCGTATTATCCGACTCATACTCCTCGTTCCTGCCTTTGTCGGCATCAAACTCGTCCGTGAGGCTCCCATCGCCTTCGTTCCCCCAATCATCGCCCTTACTGCGTGGCCGCTCATAGTTATACGGCGCATTGCTAAACGGTGTCGCATACGCAAACGGCGTCAGTCCGCGCTTATACTCCCTTTCCTCCTCAAACACATACGGCGACGGCGGCTCCGCGCTCCAACGGGGTGTGTCGCGGGGACGACTCGGTGAGCGTGTGCGCTGGCGCTTCGGTGCGAATGCTATGGGGAGAAAGGACTTAAGCGATGAGGGGGAGTGTGTGCTCCGCGCATGTTCCTCGAAGCAGGCGATGCGACGCTTAGAATGGGATGGGCCAAAGCTTAGGGGCACGGATGTGGGCATGGAAGTTGTGCGGGTGTGGACGGAGTGGGAGAGGTTGCGTTCTGTGAGTGGAGATAGGAGGGGTCGGGTTGGTTCTGATGCCGGTGTGTGGGAATGGAGGGGTGATGAATATGATGCTGCGGATGAAGCGGCGGATGATGAGCTGGAGTCCGAATCGGACATAGGTGGGCCGCGGATGCTGAGGGAGGGGTGTTGGGTGGAGAGATGCTGTGTGGCCACGGTTTGATATGTCTCAGGGCCATCAAGTTTTTCGTTCCAGTCCCAGCAGGGTTCGTGGATTTGCAACTGGTTGGGCCTGATGCTGTGGCTGGGGTGGAAATCGTCGCTGCTGGCTGAGGACAACTCGGTCTGGGAATAATGCGGTAGCTGCCTGATTTTCTCCCATGTCCAGCCTGAGGAACTATCGGAGGCGTGCTGCAGATAGCTATCCTTATTTGTGATATAAAGACGGCGTCGTCCACATTGTTGCATGGCGATCTCCGCAAGGAATGAAGGCGTCCATAAGGTGGACGTCACCATCTCGGATGTCTCCAGAAACCGGAGCCTTGAGTTCTTGTGCAACTTTCGCAGTGGGATCCAAGACCCATTAAGGGATTCTCGATATCGACGGAGTTTCCTTGGAATATTCGAAGATACTTTGGCTTCGGAAAATGGAGAGACGGAAATTTCCTCGAGCAGGCCACCAAATGCTTCAAACATGGCGAAATGCACATGTTGTGCATCTGGGCCTTTGATTTCGATAGTCCTCACTAACCCCCGACTGCGGAGCCGCTGATCGACGACACTGTCGATGCCACAGACTTTTCCAGAGTAGAGGTCGGCCTTTGCATTATACCGCTCCAGTAAATGCTCCCAGGAGTGTTCCTTGGGAGCTTTGGTGAAGAATCTCTGGGCACTCGCATCCGTCAGATGCTGTGAAGATGTCGCCTCTTGAGTACCACTATATCTCGACGCTTGGCTACTGAAACTGCCATGAGAAGTCCATACTCGGTTCAAATCTGTTCCGAACGGGAGGAATATGACATCAAACTCCCACGGGTGGTTAGCAGAGGGAGGCACCGAGTTATTGAGTGTGTTCACTCGAGATTCCAAAACTTCGATGCGTGAGTCGATGCGTGAGTACAACTCGGCATGGCCGGTTGATGTCAGCGAGGTGGAAAACTCCGATACGACAGATGCATTGCCGTCATCGACGAGCCCGAGTCCTGTGTGTAGTTTAGAAGCCAAAGCCTTTTCCACCCTATCCATTCTGCACTCGATCTTTTCATGCTTATGGCTAAGCAAGTCGCAGTCACAGTCACAATTTCTATCAGTCTCTGTGACAGCCACACAGCTATGGGACGCATTTTCCAAATGGTCCAGCCGATCTTCATGATTCTGTAGGGTCTCCTTCAACGTCGGCTTAGTTCCGTAATGTTTGTAGATATCTGAAGCATGAGGCAAGATCCTTCGGAGATCGGCTGCATTAGAATCCGCATCAATGTCCATCTTGGAATAATCTGCATCAGGAGTGGGCCGCAGAACTAGGGAAGTCGAGTTGCCTTTGCCCATCGGTAATGAGACGCTTACTGCCTGGGACGATGGTTTGGAAGTCACCATAGAGGTGCGAGTCTTCCCAATATCCATAGCCTCTACCATAGCCCTGTCCATATTGACGTTCCGCGATTCGACGTCGTCCATAAATCGAGACATAGGACTTGCCACATCAGTCAAACTCTCCGTGAGAGAGGCAGCCCGCAGAGGCTGAGGAATCCAGTCATGGATCGGACCAGCTTCGACTTTATTCTCCATTCGCCGGTTGGGCGAAGCGACCGATCTGAACGATAGTGATCCACCGGCAATGTCTCCGGAGCTAATGTTCGACGGCAATAAACACTGTGATGGGATATCAGGAAGCATGGGGTTCTGAAGAGAAGAGTATCGTAGACTGCCACGACCATCTCCTTTAAAAACCCCTGTCTCCATCCGCCCTACTGTGCTCGCCTGTGCATTCTCTTTCTTTCGAGCATTTTCCAAACCTCCACTGGCATTATTTTCCTGAGTACCTTCCTGAGACAGCACAACAGAAGCATGGGGCGGGCCTTGACAAGTACTCTGAAGCGACGCATCGGGCCCTGGTGAGATCTGTCGCTGGAAGCGCATCGTCCTCGGACTCACAGTCGCATCCTCCTCGGCCCTTCCCACCTCATGAAAACAAGCATGATGTTCGCACATACACCATCCCGTTGTCTCAACATCTCCAAAGTCCGACCCATCTCTCACGAATCCCGCGGAATATTCCGCCCGGTCACAAAAGCGCTGACACCCGCATCGCGCCGCACTGCCGATGCTCAGATTCGTAAAATTGCATGCGCCCATGGGCAGATTGCGCGCAAGCTGCCGAACAACAGCATTATCGCCATAGCGACTATTCAAGAGTGGAGTGTTTCGGTTTGTGACAGGACGAGCCATCGGCGAAGCAAGCTAGCATGGATGGGGCCGTCGCGAGAAGGAAACAGCGCGACGACAGAACGACAGACACAAGGAGATGTTATATATGTGCGGGTTGACTTCCAACTCATTCGGGATAGAGTATGAGTATGAGAGGAACCGAGAAAGCGCCCGTGATGGATTGAGACTCGGCGCCACGAGGCTGCTCTACCATCGAGGAACTCGTCGCAATCGAGGTTCACCGCCAGGACTCGGGCTCGATCGATCGATTGATCCTAACGCATCGAAGAGCTGCGCCGACAGTCAGTATCGCCCTAATTGACAACTATTCAACTCGGGATACTGACGCGGATATATAGACATAGACAGACACACTTTCCTTATAAAAGAAAAAGATCTAGGCAAATGGAAGATGAGGCAGATAAGCCAAGAGAGAGACGGCAAGGCACGAGGCGCAAGGCACGAACTGGGCACACGCAAGCACCCCCCAAGCCGGGGTTCGAGCAGCAACTTGGCAAGCAAAATGTGGAGAGAAAAGATATTTAAGAAAGAGGGAGAAGGGTGCGACGAAAGAGAGAAAATAAATGTAGAAGACTATGATTAGCTAGCTTCCCTTCGGTAAGGCACATATGACTCCTCGAGGGATGGGGGAGGGGGGAGGAGGACGGAGTCGAGGCAACCTGGTCTGGTGGTCTGCAGTCTGCAGCCACAGCCAAAGACACAGAAGAGCGAAGGAAGCAAGCAGCCGAATTGTGCATAGTGTGGGTGGCCCAGTGGGCATCTTGGCAGCAGTACGATACGGTAAGTACTGCTGTACTGTTACTTTTTGAATACAAATAGGAATAGAATATAAATATAAGTATAAGTATAAATAGAAATAGAAGTACATACAATACAATAAGAACTGATTTCTCTGATTCTTGTACGTACGGATAGACGGCTCGCCTCGAACCGCAACCCGTCGCAATCCGTCGCCTCGCCAGCGAAAGGGAGACAAGTGACAAGTCGTTATTGTGCGTGCTGCTTCGCTGGAGAGAGGCCATGAGATACTCTAGGTCAGCACTTGCCACTTGCATCATTGGTGGCATGGATGTGATCTTGCATCCCAACCACGTCAGAAATCCGAACAGTTCTGACGACGGACTACTCCAACAGCTCAAGATGTCCTCTGTATGCAATTATATTGGCTTCGGCCTATATACATCCTCCATGATCAACTGAGAACTCCACCCATATGAGCCCTACTAAATGGCGAGAAGAGAGAATGAACGCCACATCCCTAAGTGATAACCATCTATATCTTTCATATATCTTCCACCCACCACCGACACTATAGACACCCATTCCCGAATGCAAGTGTTGAGCTTCCATCCCTCACACCTCCCCCCACGCACCCATCGCACCTGTTGAAACAATCAAAGACCCCGACCCAACGCTTCCATTAATATCCCAATAATGGCGACTCGACCCACTCGTCCGCAGCGCCGACTTCTTCGTGCTCTGGCTCGCACAACTCGAGCTTCTCCTGCGCTGCTGGATGGGGCTGGCCGGGACAACGACTCTATAACTTGCTCTTCGCTCCGTCACCTTCGGCCTGGTCACCAGCGGGTGGTGTTGCCGGACACGCGCTGCTCTCGCGGCCGCGTCTTGTTGGGTAGTGGCCTTGTGGGTGAAGGCCGCAGTGGGTGTCTTTCGAGACGTGAAGCGCGAGCGGAGGTAGCTGAAGACGAGGCCGATGTCGAGCTGCTTCTCCCACTCTTCCTTGCTGAATCCAATCTGGGCATCGTCGGATTCTTGATAGCCGCGCATGGGGAATGTGGAGCGAGGCGTGGAGTCCATGTCGTCTCCGGCAGGTCGAATCGAGGGACCACCGATGTCAATGGGCTTTGGTGAGGCGGGAATTGTTGGCTGGAAGAATGGTGATGAGGAGGAATCCATGGGTGTCTGCACCTCTTCTGTCGTATCGACGACGGCTTCCGGTATGATCGGCAATCCAGCATAAGGCAAAGGAGCCTGTTGCACTTTGAGATATGTGGAGAATGCCCCAGGATGATCGGACAATTGGTTGACGAGCAATCCAAGCTCGCGTGCTATTCTGTCCAAAAGCCGATATTCCCATGATGAATCATCCTTAGCATCTCTGGTAAGAGCTGAGATCTCCTCCGCGGAAGGACGGGTAGCATTCGCTTCTAACTGAAACTCTTCCGGTAACGCCTCTCCAAATATGATAGAGAGTAGTCGATCATCAATACCCATGAGATCCTGAATAACCCTCCTCGTAATCCGAGTCCAGAAGCTCTCACTCCCATCCTTCTGCTCGGTTTCTTCTCGAGCTTGCGTTCCAGTGTCCGATACACTCCCCAAGGTTGCTATTTCTTCCGCACGGTAGTCTCGTACCGAGTTTGCCCTTCCGGTTGAAATTGATTGTCTCCTCCTACGCGTCTCCCTTTGTATCTCATCCAGCAGAGCGCGGCTCTGTTCTAGTCTCCACTCCTCGATCCTCCTCGTACGCTCATGATCGCCGCCAGCCTCGCGCTCCAGTTCCAGCTGGGCAAGTTCGAGGCTCTCCCTCCGTCTCTTTATCCGTCGTGGGTTATATCGCTCAAATGCATAAAGTTGTTCTTGGACTCCCTCGCCCATAACCGTACGATCGAGCCGGAATGACCCAAGTCCATCATGGGTTGGGAGAACAGGATTCGTACTGGTCTCGACATGTTCGTTCGATGAAGCCAGATAAGCGCTCTCCGCCCGGAACTCGAGGAGATGTGTATCTAGACTGTCCAGTTCGCCGTCGTCCTCGTCTTCCACAATCGCTTCTTCAGTATGCTCCGACTCCTCATCCTCATCATCATCGTCCTCCTCCTCATATTCGTACGATCGAGCGGCAGTATCGAGGCTCCCATAATCACTGAGCCTTGATCGCCCGGCTGTTTGTCGCGTGCGCTCTGTGGATGTCGTGTGAGTGCGGTCAGTCGTTGACGCCGGCACTGGCGAGAACAGGATCCATTCTTGCGAATCCTCCAGACGTTGGTTTGTCAAAGAAGAAGATTCTTCGATTCTCGAGTCCTCCTGAGAGGCGTATATCCTCTGGGGAGCATGGTAGGTTGGCTGACGGAAGGCCATGACGCAACACGATGCCTCGTCCTATGGCTATGTTTGAATGTCTGCAACGATTTAGAGACTCCCAAAGTCGTTACACTTGCGATTCGGTGTGAATCACAATTCCCGACACTGTTCTCTTAAGTAGGTAGGTAGTTGTGCTTGCTGATATTGGATCTTGGATCCGGACCGTCGGGACGACGTCACCTCGTCCTTCTCTCGAGTAAGCCCACTACAATGGGGCTGTATTACTATAAATAAATGATATCAAGGCAACGTAAGTGCCGAGTCAAGGAGAAGCAATTTACTATCAATACTGGAATATATATGGAATATAGGGAATATAGGGAATATAGGGAGAGACGTCGCTATATAAGAGGATGATGTTGACGTGGTCCTCCCACGAAGGGTGGGCAAGTCACGTAGCTCCTTGCAATTGGGGGGTAACCTTGTTGTCTCTATGCCAATGTGCCAAACTCCCCCCCCCTGTGGCTGCAGCAATCGTCCAAAGCAATAAATTAGGTATAATGACATCGACTCCTAAATCGACACGTTTTATCGCAGGTGTGAATGCAAACAGACGAACAGACCTATCTTCTATCTTGCTGTATCAGAATCTGGGCTTCTCTTCGTCGAGCTGTGAGCTGTGATCTGTGATCTGTGATCTTTGGATTTGCCCAGAGGCGGTGACCGTGATCATCACACGATATGGGCGATATGGGCGATAACGAAATCGCAGGTCACTTCGCATCGATCCATCGATCCATCGATCGCTCCCTCTTTAAGCATGCCATTATGTGGAGAAATGTCGCTCTGCACATACATAGGTATAGGTACATGAGTGGACAAATATTAATGCCGCCTTTCTGCATCACTCACTACTTTCGCCTCTGTTATTTCTCACAATTACAGATCTCATAATGTGCATAATATTACGCAAGACATTCATTCAGGAATGGCTCTTATGGGCTGTTAAATAGACATTAATGAGGCTGTTCATCCTGTCTGATTACCTCTCTATCTCGCGAAATGAGAGGGTAATGACAGCATGAAGCGCCTCCTCCCACTTTTATCCCGCGACACCAGACAGAGCACGGGATGCCGGTCCACTCACCTCCATCCCATGGGCACAATACACGATGCATCATAGCACTTCCAGTAATTGTAGTAGAAGAAGGATATCATAGCTATTGACATAGTTACAATCAATGAGAATCTTGTGTCTCGAAACCCCTGCAATAGAGCCATTGTAATATGCGCCTGTCTTCCTCACTCCTCACGACCCATCACCCAAGAACCTAAGCAGTCTCCTCGAACGCGGCTGGGAAGCGCTTGACGTTGTCGGCGAGCTTGCCGTGGTTGCTCAAGAACTGTACGTATGCACCATCAACGAAAACCTTTCCGGTGGTCTTCTTCTCCATGTACTCCTCGCGACGGAGAGGGGTGAAGCCCCAGTTCTTGGAGACGATGATCTTTTGGCGTCCTGGGAACTTGTACTGGGAGCGGCGGAGAGCCTCGAGAGCGATGGCGCGGTCTGGCAGACTGTTAGTTGTTGGATCGACTTCAGAAACAGGATCAGACTCACTAGCATCACGAGTGCGGACACTCAGGATGATCTGGCCGATGTTGACACGGGCAACACTTCCGTTTGGCTTTCCCCAAGCACCACGCATACCAGTCTGAAGTCTATCGGCACCGGCGCAAGACAACATCTTGTTGATACGGACGACGTGGAATGGATGGGCGCGGACACGGAGATGGAAGTTATCCTTTCCGCCGGTCTTGACCATGTACTTGTTGGCACAAATACGGGCAGCCTCGAGGGCCTCAGAGCTCAGCTGCTCATACTCGTTGGAAACCAAGTGGATGCAGAGAGGGAACTCGTCAACGTTGGCCTTCTTGCGACCGAGATCGAAGATGCGAATCTTTGGGTCTGGGACACCACGGTTGAAGCGGGACTTTGGGTAAGGCTATAAGACAAACACTGTTAGTTGCTGCTGCTCCTCCAAATATCGCAAATGGTCCTCCTCCTTCCATGCGTCGATCGTCCATATCCCTCCAAATTTCTCTCTCGCAGTGGATGGCGGAGAACGACTCGACTTCATCTCGCTATGTACCTCGGCCCTCCTCCATGCCGCGGATCGCGAAAAAGGTCTCGACATACCTTGTTCTTACAGTAGCGGTAACATCTTGCTGGACGGCGGGCCATTTTGAATGATGTCGACGATGTTGCTGTCGTGGATTCGTTGTCTGGTCGTGGTCGTGGGAGCCTTCTTGCGATATGCTCTGCTTGTCGATTTCTAAGCATTAGTGGCGCTAACGGCAATTAACCCTAAGCCCACAAATGGGGAAGGAATCGCTTACGCGTATTTTTTTGTCAGCCACGGCTTCCCAGAGATCCTAAAGTCAAATAAATCCCGTCACAGATGAATCATAGGACAGGAATACCAAATCTCAGGTTGATGTCTCGCATTCACTAAATTTAAATTTGGAAGAGATTATAACACGCCGTCTTTTATTTTCATGGCTCCAACAAGATTTATTAAACACGCATGGACAGGGCTTAATGAAATCTGGATACTGATCATGTGACTCGAATATTCTCACACTGTATTCTAGGTACTCCATGACAGGACAAGCTCAGTTGCAATTGGGACTTCTGATGTGGAAAGTAATCCCGGCGTCTATCCAGGGGTGCTTGTAGGCTCTGGAAAACATGGAAACGAGAAGAGATATACTGTTGACTGCGTGATCTGTCTGTATCAGTTTCACACCTCTTCTCTTCCAAGTCGACTCGGGAGCACACAAGGACATCACACATACGGCTTGGCACTGAAGCACTGAAGCGCAAACAAAGTATTTCAGGTCAAAGGTTCATTCACTACCTAGGTATAATGCACATGGAGCACTCTTATTTTCCCACGAAATCATGAACCCATCCCATGAAAGATCTGCACTTAAGCAGCCTGTCCAGAGAGGATATCGGAGTCACCAGCATCCAAAACGGCCATGACACCGCAGCGGAAGAGCTTACCGCAGGCGGTACCGAGCTCGATCTGTAGATGATAGTAAGCAAATGAATGTTACCCTCCAAAGTCTTAAGGAAGACTTTATCGCTAGGTAACAGACTCTGCGTCTAGTCGTTGGACTGAGTGCAGAGACAAGGCTTCTACCACTCTGCGAGAAACTGAGGAGCTAGAAGACGGGTGTGCTTACGTTGTTTCCGGCAAAGTGGTGGACGTTGGTCTTGGAGAGCATGGAGTAGTACTCGAGCTCAGACTTGCGGAGAGGTGGGGTGTTGCCAGCGATGATGACGAGCTTGGCCTTTCCGGAGCGGAGGGTCTTGAGGGTAGACTTGTATCCGAGGGTGACTGCGAGGAGGAGAACGTGTCAGTGCATGATCTCTTCATCCACGATCTATTCGAAATTGAAAATTGAAAATTCAACGGAGGTGGAGGTGGTGGTCTTCTCACCTTTTCCAGATTTCATAACCAGCGCAAGGCGCGAGTTAATTCCGTCGGAGGACTTCTTGGTCTTCTTTGTTGGTGCCATCTCTGCGCTTTTCCGAATGTCGAATGTCGAGGATTCTGGAGGGTGTAAGGGCTCCGGCGGACGTTGGTGTGTAGGGTAGGTACTGTCGAGGGAAGGAAGTTCTGAAGGTTTGAAGCGAAATTGACGATTAGGGCAGATTCGCGAAATGAGATTCGAGGCTAGCGGCATTGCATCACGTGATAAAGGTTTACTCCTAGATCATGTGACATGTAATGGCTGGCACTGGCATAACAAATTCGGAGATGACCTCGACTCCTAATCTTAACTCTTGGCGTCTTAAATGCCATATTATATTATATTATATTATATTATATTATATTATATTATATTATATTATATTATATTATATTATATGTACATACTACATACTACACACTACATACTCTAATATACATACGCGTCTCTCTAGCCCGATCGTTTGTCATATGGAAGAAGTACATAACAACCTTGCTACGACTGTTTACTGCCTACACACCATGAGACGGCCAATCTCACTCGCATGGCCCACTGGCTGGCTGGCTGGCTAAGCTACTCTGCTGAATAACAAACTCCCAACTGCCCAGAATCATCCCATCCTATTCTCCAACGCCAGTAGTATTGATCGTGACCATGAATATCATCTGAGTCCGTTTGAAATACCTCAGTTCATACAACAATCATTCCTTCATTCCTTCGTTCATTCATTCATTCCATATCCGAAATCCCCAGGAGTTGATGTCAAAGCTAGCAACCTTGGAAGCTCAGCCTTGAGACGCCAAATATAGCTGCAATTTTATTGGTAGCGAATCGCCGCCTGAGACCTCACTCCTCTCCCTCCCCGACATATCGCACTGCACTGCACTGCGACGAAGCAACATCGTTAGCCAACGGCCATGTCCACGACTGAGAAAAAGCTCGCGACGAGCGGCGCGCTTGGTCGACGACCTTCGCATCCAACGACGTCTACGACAGCATCTGCTCGGCCTTCAACCCGCTCACCGACTCCGTCGAGTTCATCGGCCTCCTCGACAAATGGCGGGCTTGCGAGGACACGCTCGCTACGCGGGAGTGCACTCACGAACCGGAGATCTATCGCAGGCGCCTCTGGTCTGAGCAACAACAGTGCGGCGTCAGAGGCGGAGGAGCAAGCTCGCGCTGAGAATATCGCGGCCATGGACGAGCTTAAGGAGAGGTTACGCATATCCGAGATTCGGGCGGAACAGTTTCAGAAGGAGACCGAGGTGCTGCAGTCGAGATTGGAGGATGCTTTGCAGGAGCAGGTGAAGCTTGAAGATAGACTACATGAGGAGACGGAGCGGATGGAGATTTTGGAGAATGAAAAACGGGATTCTGCAAGGCAGATGAGGGAGATGGAGAGCATCTATGAGGCGGAGAGGATAGCAATGACCAAAGAGAAGGAAGAGATGGCTAATCGGGAAGATGAGATGCAGGTGATCATTCAGAGGCTGAAGGAGAGCTTGAGTCAGAAGGCCAACGGGGATGATGATGGCCGAATCGAAAGTCGAGGTTTCAGACATTGTATGTGTCCTCTTCTGTTCTGCCCATTCATTCCATGAACCAAGCGCTAATATAAGAGCAGCAAATAACTCCTCTCCGACCATCGAAAGCAACCACTTCGCGCCTCCCTCATCATTAACCCGAAGCGACTCACGAAACAACTCGAAACTTCTCCTCCAAAAAGACCGTGTCATCGAATCACTGCGCCTCGAATTAGCAGAGGCACAAATCAAGATCGTCGAGTCCGAGAACATGGGCGGCGGCCGTCTCCAAGAAGTCGAGCGCCTCCTTCTCGAAGCCCGCATGACAAATGCACGCCTCATGGAAGACAACGAGTCCTTCCAGCTGCTGCTCTCCGAGAAAACGCTCAACGGCGACTTCACCAAGTCCGACTTCGGCTACATGTCGTCCCCCGCGCGCGCCGACGCCCTCGACGCCCTCGAAGGCCGCACCGTGACCTCCAGCCTCGCCGACGAGCTCTCCGAGGTCGCAGACGGCGATAACGAGTCCTTCCGCCGCCTGGAGGCCGAACTCAAGGCCAGCAAGGAGCAGAACAAGGCCCTCACCCTCTATATCAACAAGATCATCGAGCGCCTCCTCGAGCACCAGGACTTCGAAGCCATCCTCGATCAGTCCTCAGACTTCAAACCTGGCGCCGCCACCGTCGCACAGGCAAACACTAACAAAGACCTCCCGCCACCACCACCGCCCAAGGAGGCTGCCGCAGCCTCCTCGATCCTGCAACGCGCAAAATCCGTCGCCCTCGGTGCCCGCCCAAAGCCTCGCCCTATGTCCCAAATGCCTGCCGCGCACTCCGCCCTCACGGACCCGGACACCGCGCCCTCGATCCCCTTCAACTTGAACCGTGGCACCTCGGTGCGCAAACCCCGCCCCGCCAGCGAGCAGATCTCGACGGGCGCCTTCAGCGTCGTAAACGCAATGTACAAAGGCAGTGCGACCTCTCCTATCTATGGTCCCCAAACGCCCCGTAACTCGACCTCCTTCTTCGCGCCACGGGAGACCGGTGCAAACCCGAACGCCGCCGCGCGGGGGCCTGGCTTCTCCCTGCCGTTGGCGGGCACATTCCCTGGCGGGCGAGCCAGCGGCGGCAGCGACGTGGGTAGCACGACGAGCACGGAGACGGCGCAGACGAGCCATACCGGGGAGGTGAGCACGCCCCCGGCGGGGAATAGTCCACCCAGGGCGGTGGAAAGGCAGGCGACGTTTGCGGGGAATAAGCCGCGGCCGCTGAGGCTGGTGCAGGACCAGGAGACGACGGCGAAGGCGGAGAAGAGGGCGAGCTGGATGGGATGGGCGATGAGTGCGGTGGGGAAGAAGGGGGACGATGGCGAGGCGGGAAAAGAGTAGACGGCGTATCTGGGGGAGGCGTACTAGGGGCGCCGGGGATTCTGGGATGGGAAATTGGGTGGGACATTGATATGGGGCTTTATTGGGATTTTGGCGGTGATTTAGTACTTGACATTGTGTTGTTTGTGCTGCTCATTTGGACTTTTGTGTGGTTGTGGGTGTGTGATGTGTTGGGAGCAGCGGGAAGGAGGTTTGAATATCTCTGAATGATGTGTGAGTGGAGGCGGGGATGGATATATGGGTGTATGTATATATAATGATTTTTGGATAATGATAGTAATACGCCTCTCAAACCCTCGGTCGTGTTTGTTGGTGTTTTCTTGAATTTAGTGGCAGGCACGGAGGGGTGTATAGATGCATGGGTTCGGAGAATGGGTTGTTCCACAGTTGGAAGTCACGATGGAGGGGGGGGACGATGAGGACAAGAGAGATGGTGAGAAGAAAATACCAGGGTGCAAGTCCAACAGCGACAGGAAGGCCGGCGACAGTAGAAGGTTTGACAGAGTCGGAACGTACGAGGACATTTTAATCAGCCCTGAGAAAGACAGCTGGAAGGTACCACGCTCTTCCAAGGAAACCATAGGAGGTGTGCGTACCACAATTGCCTCTGTCCATGGTAAGGCCATTGCTGAGGAAGAAGAGGGTGCTCTCCTACTGCGATAGCGGCTTCATTTGGGTATGCACAGCCAGAGCTCAGAAATCGCGATCCTGTAATGAGGAAAGATCGTCTATTGTCGCGGCATCCCAAAATATAACAGAACACTCTCTTCATCCTCTTCCCAGCCTCTCCCTCCTTTGTCCCCGTCGTACACATCCTCCCCTCGCCTCTTGCCCCCCAACTTCTCCCATCTATATTTGTATCGCTCTATCCATCTATGCCCATCTACAACTTCACGCCCTCCTTTACCGTGCCAACCAACAGCTTAGACCCGTACTTCTTCAGCACGCCGTCGTTGTGGTACTTCCAGAACTGCTTGGTGGCGTCCTTGCCGGCCACGCGCTTGAGGATCTTGGCGCCGCCAGGGTGCTCGTCGACAAACTCTGTGGCGTGAAATCAGCTTCTGGTCATGGAATGGGGAGTTGCATCTTGGGGGAAGAGGGAGGAAAAAAGGGGGAAAGGAGGAAAGAGGGAAAGGGGGAAAGGGGGAAAGAGGGAAAGGGGGAAAGGGGGAAAGAGGGGAGTACCAGTCACGTTGTACACGTTCGCGTCGACGATGATGTACAGGCCCTTTGCGCCGTTGTACTGTGCGACATCCGCAGGGGTGAATTGTTGAGACATGATGGTATCTGCACCGGGGTATATGGCTTCAAAAACAGCAGATTTAATCAAGAATCGAAATGGAGCAAGTCGGGGATATATAAACTATAAAAACACGACCAGCACATAATCCATCCACATAGGCGCCCTTTCCCCAGATTCGCGCGGGGGAGACATAGATACCTAGGTACCTAGGCAGATATAGGTTAGGTACGATACTTCGTAGACAGACTCCCGCAGTCCGCCTGCCGATGCCTCGGCATCTCAAAATCAGTATTGTATGCGCTGTCATTGGCTGAGTCGTGATGTGTGTAGCTACAGTATGGTTGTGGTCGGGTCGGTTGGTCGGTTGGTCGGTTGGTTGGCTGTCGCTCTGTCCCTCGCCGTAGCAGATCATCACTACCTACATATATATGACTCTGTCCCCCGCCGTAGCACACTACGAAGGAAGTAGTTGAGGGAGAGGCAGGGACAGCGGCGGCACGGAGTATTTTGCTCCGTGCCGAGGCAGGCCTCCATGTCTGTGGCGTCGGTGTCACGTGCCTGTGGAGAAGCGAGGAGAAGCGAGGAGAAGAGAGAGCTGGGAGAGCTGGGAGAGCTGGGAGAGGAGGCCGGCTGGCTCTCCCACTCCCATGTGGCTGAGGGCGGCGACTCTTCCAGCCATACACTACTCGTAGGTAATAAAGTCATAGGCACGCACGAAGATGTAGCGCTGATGAACCATAGCGCAAAAAGATACTCCCGAGAGAGGATCTCAGAGGTCGGGGCTGATAAAAAGTCCACGGTCTCAAGATTCGTTGCAAGCTTGATCTTCCTCTTCCCGAGGTGGTAGATCTCGAGGCTAAAGTCGTATTTCTGGTTGACGAAATTTAACTCAATGATGACGGCGTTCAAGGCCGTTGACTCTTCTCACTTGAGGCGCTGGGCTTCTGAGAGCTGGGCGTCGTTAGATCGCTTTAGGCCAGCAGCGTCGTCAGATCGATCGTCTGTAACGCCGTCAACAAACGGGTCTCCGTTCTTGTTGTTGGCAAGCTGAGAGACGGTAGGAATGCGAGTAGGCTGGACAACGGCGCTGCCTAAAGCCACAATAGACGGAAGGGTCGGCGGAGCAGCGGTAGTATCCAGACGACCTCTTGGAGGGTGGAAAAGACAAAGCGCCTTTGCCTTTGGCGAGGCCTAGAGGACCATGGGCAGCCTTAGCAGTTTTGGAACGCGTCTGAACGCCAGCGAGAGCCGATGTAAAACACAGAGGTTCTCTACAATTTCCATATTCCATAAACTAATCGGTAGAGAAGTTCCATTAAGGCCGTTGAGAGGCAGAGGCAGAGACAGAGGCGACCCCAGACCTCAGACCTTCTGTCTCAAAAAGAATGCACCTCGCTGTCCTCGCAGATTCCAACGCCAGACGGCCCGTCGCCCGGTATGTAACCGGAAAATCCAAATCTCCACACGGCTACAGGAGTGGGAAAAAGATGAGAGGTCGGAGAAGGCCAGTCAGACCACATCCGTAAGGTTCTGCAGGAGAGAGAAAAGGATGCAGGAGTCTGGAGAGTAGGGAAGAAATTAGGAGAGAAGGGTGGAGGGTGAAAGAGAGGGAAGTTTGTGGTGGAGATGATGAGTCGATGACCTTACATAGAAGGCTAACTGGCTAAGGGGATTCTGGGATGGAGGTTGTGAGTGGACGAGTGGAGATATGAGCGTGGGTGCCATTCAGGAGGATATATGTGAGAGTTTCTGGGTTTGAGAGAGAGAGAGAGAGAGAGAGAGAGAGAGAGAGAGTGGAGATAATTTGGACTTACAATTAGATGGATCATGGGCGGACGAGAGATGGGAGTATTAAGAGAGGTAACGGATTTTGCATGTCTATATTTATTTCTCACTTGTATGCGTCTTTATTTCTACCTCACTGCTCAGTAAGTTAGGTGCCTGAGGTGAGCGATCGCGCACATTTACTTCCAGAAAGTAGAAGATCCTCCTGATTCCTGAATACACTCTCTCTCTTCAACCGAGACCCAATGGATAGGGGTATCTATAATATATCTGGAAGACTTCACAAGCCATCTCAACGACTGAGCATTGCGTTATCGTCATGTGCCCATTAATAAAAGAAAAAGAAACAAGCTTAACATAAATGCTCGACACGACATAGGAAAACGTCTTGCCATGAGACGCTTCACCGCCTCCCATGCTTTGTTATTTTTCTTTCTCATATTTTTCTCGTCACAAGTGCCCCCCCGGTACCCCACCCCCACACAATCCACCAGGGTAGCCCGATGCATGGCCGATGCTCAATGCCAACCGGGAAGACGGCGGGGAGACGGCGGGGAGCACACCACCAGAAGAAGAAATCCGGAAATCCTTGGGATGGCCTCGAGCGTATCACGAAGGATTTATTCTCGGTGTCACGGGATGAGCGGCAAGTACACTATATACACTATATACACTATATACACTATACATGCCGGGCACCGGGCACAAAAAAGACACTTGAGGAGGTCTTGCGAGGACAAAGATTGCAGGGGATTGTTGAGCCATCAATGCTGTTCGCAGCTGGCCTTTCCTGTGACACTTCAGCTTGGCGCTTTTTCTTGAGATGTTTCTGGATATGCTCGACAGTCACACCATCTGGTACGGAACAGGCTGAAGTCGCTGGCTGGATGGATTTTCGCTGGATGGATTTTCGCGACAGAGCCTTGCGTTTCCTCTGCCCGAAGAATGCGTTTCCACGACAGGGTAGGTACATACATGTACATTACTATGGTATGCATTTGGGGTATGATGGTGTGGGAACACAATAATAATGGGCCATTCTGCGGTGCGACTCGTGAAGATGCTGTCGAATGCCGAATGTCGAATGAAGATGGATTGAGATCTGCCATTGGATGCTCAAGCTCCAACAGCATCCCACGCCGTCGAGGGGGACAGACCATGCAATGTGATGCGATGCGATGCGATGCGCCTCAGTCTGCACGACTTTGCGTGGGGAGGACGATCTCGGATTCTCGGTGCAATGTCTGTGGGCAACGCATGTCTCGATTGGATTGGCGTTGCGATGGCGATGGACCGATGGTACAGTACGGAATGTCGAAAAAGAAACGAGGATGGAGAGATTTCGTGCTTGCTGACTGTGACTGCCCTTGGAGCGCAACGAGGAAGCAGCCAGGAAGTAGCGAGGATGAATGAGATGAAGCACGCATTGTTGATTATTGTATTATATTGCCACGGACGAAAATTGATCTTCTCCTGAGTTGCAGGCGAGTAGCCAGTATGTACTGTACTGTACATATCCGTAAATACAGTACATAGGCTAGTATGCATAGTATGATAGTAGGTAGGTATGTACGCCGCCATAGCAGATCATCAGCTGTCAGCCTCTGGGAGGAATGGAGGGGAATGTGATCTAAAGACTTCCTTCTTCTTCTTCTTCTTGTTCTTCTTCTTAATGGGGCATTGCTCTTCTCTTTCAATGTGTCCATTGCTCTCCTCTCCGCCTTTGCATCTGTGATGCTCTGTTCGCTCCGCAGTCGTCACGCCATGAAGAAAGCTGTATCCCAGTGCCCAGTGTAGAAGTAGAAGTAGAAGTAGAGGAAGAACAAGTTGAAGTAGAAGATGAAGATGAAGATGAAGATGAAGATGAAGATGAAGATGAAGATGAAGATGAAGATGAAGATGAAGATGAAGATGAAGATGAAGATGAAGATGAAGATGAAGATGA
>Ga0209512_1000725_pt1 | contig 49417 bp, 64 predicted proteins | sample frozenSSSSmetaG_FD_184142 | JGI IMG/M metagenome (GOLD analysis project Ga0209512, IMG submission 184142) | Glacier valley bacterial and archeal communities from Borup Fiord, Nunavut, Canada, to study Microbial Dark Matter (Phase II) -... | ecosystem: Environmental > Aquatic > Freshwater > Ice >...
TCTAGAGTTTGAGTTCTAAAGTTAAGAGTTGGTACCAATTATAGCACCTTTTGCGCAAAAGTGGTCTGTGCTTAAAAGTTGGTATCAACTTGATACCAAGCAAAAAATGCGACATAATACATGGTAGGTTAAGCTAGTCGTTAGTAAGGTAGTAGAGGACGTTAAAGAGCCGCTCCTTAAGCTCTATAGACAGCTAACGCGCGTAGAATAGATAGTAAAGGAGGCGCATCTACTAGCTTAGATAGCGGGCGAGGGAGCTCTAGACGCGGAGCTAGGTGAAAGGCATGCAGAAGCATGTGGATTTAGAGTAGGCGTTAAGCTAAGCGCAGATTATGTGCGGCGTAGTGTAGAAGGTGGCCTCGCATCGCTTAACTAACGCCCTAAAGGCGTTAAGGATCCGTCGTAGGATTGCCTCTAAGTAGGCCTTATAGTAGGCGTTAAGCAGCTCCCCATCCGTGTCCATCTCGTCCTTAAGGTAGAGGGTGTTTAAGCTTAACGGGAGGTAGATGGCGCGCTAGAGCGCGTGCTAGAATGGCTACTACGCGAAGGTCTCCTACTAGCTAGTCTAGTATAGGAAGGGATTCATGTCGTCCCTTAGCTGCGTGCTCATCACCTAGCGCTCCGTTAGTAGATTAAGGGTAGGTTAGCCCTAAGCCCCTCACCTCACAACGGCGACTAGCGTTAGCTTAGGCGGCGGCTTAACGCGCTACTACACACCTATAGCGCCTAGGACTTAGCCAAACTAGGTCTACGCCTAGATTAGGTCGTACCTACGCCTTAAGTATTCCTGCAGCGTGTGCTCTACCTTCATGTGCCTCCTCATGTACTCCTCGCTTAGGCGATGGTCGTAGTAGACGTGGCACTCTTAGATCTAGAACAGCAGTAGGCGATCGTCCTAGGGGCTGCCGTTAGGAAGACTGTAGGGGTATTCCCTCTAGCCATTCTATAGAGTAGCGACGATGTCTAGGCGGGCCCTAACTAACTCAGTGACGGTCTAGTGGCGGTCCGCTGTGTGCTTACTCCTTAGATGTTAGTAGATGAGTGTCCTAGAGCCCTCGATTAGCTAGTTCTTAGGGTCCACCCTTAACTTTAGATGGGGGTTAATGCTAATAACATAGCGGCACGATCTGCAGAGGACAAAGGTCCCGTTAGGGTCCTAGGCGACGTAGAGGAAGTTAATATTAGCTAGCATTCTAAGGGCGAATAGATAGTGTATAGAGGAAGTAGAGGCTTTACCTAGAGCTTAGATGGCGTCCTACTCTATAAGAGGAAGCGAGCGACGCGTTAACGCGTCGCAGTTAACATAGGAGTAGGTTAGTAGCGTTTAGGGGTTGAGGAGACGGCAAATAGGAGGGGGGCTAGTAGCAGGGTGGGGTTAGTGCCTACACAACTATAGACAGCAATGGGATGGGCAAGGTAGTGCGGCGCCTAGGGACCGTAGGAGCGTCAGTGCCTATATGATGGTGGACAGTAAGGGAGCTAGGGGGTGGCTTAGGCGCGAATCGGGGCCTAGGGCTAAGCGGGCGGGGGGCTCAGTGGGCTAGTAGCCACTCTGCACTAGGTTAAATGATATTTAGGTAAGACGACTGTTAAAGACTAAGGAGGGTAGAATAGAGTACTATTAAAGGCTTAAATAGAGGCTCTAAAGGACTAGATTAAAGCCTAGAGCGTATAGGGCCTAGGGGCTACTAAAAAGATGGTGTACGTAGCTGTCTACTACCTACGACACCTATAGCTAGAACCGTTAATGAGCTAGCTTATGAAGTTTATAAAAATGGAGCTATATAATGAATTAAAGATAAAACTAATTGCACTACAATGGGTAGCTGCATAAGATTATAAGACAATTACAAACTAGTTTTGTAAATACTAGTAGTTTCTTATAGAGAAGGGAATTAAAGGAGAAGACATATAGAACATAGATAAGACAGGTTTCTAGGTTAGTATACCTAGTGGACAGATAGTAATTGTCCCTTAGACTATAACAGAGCTATATACACTAAGTCCTAAAAATAGGATCTTAATTACCATAATTAAGAGTGTCTGTAGTAACGGTACTGTCATTGCACTAGTACTTATTATACCTAGTAAAACACATATGGAATCATGGTATTATAAGAATCTAGTAGGGACAGAACGCATTCTACTCTCTAAAAGTGGCTATTTAAACGATGAATTAGCTATTATCTAACTTTAGCATTTCATAAAGGAAACAAAGAGCGATGGGAATTCTCTATAGAAGTTAATGATTTTAGATTCTCATACTTCTTATACAACACTAGAACTACAACTCATGGCTGCATAGTACAATATACACTTATTTACTCTGCCTTCTCATTTAACGCATGTCTTACAACTGTTAGATGTTAGAATATTTTAACCCTATAAGCATTAGCATAAAGAAGCTGTACATTCATCGATCTAAAAGCTAGATCTTACCTATACAGTTACATCCTTTATTAGGGACCTACTAGAGATAGGGCAAATACGTTTAAAGCTTCTATAGTCATCCACGCCTTCCGGAACAGTGGTATTTAGCCAGTTGACAAAGAGGAAGCTCTGTCTAAGCTCTAGAAGTATTCAGCCCCACAGTAGCCTAAAATACCTAGAGAACTCCCACTAGTAACTCTACAGTAGACAGAGTTGCAGCTGAACGAGTGGAAGGCCCGTATTCCACTCCTACTAAGTAGCCCGTCCCGTCGCCGCTACTCCGACTTTATAGCCAGAACAGAACAGGTGCTAGCAAAGGCTCAATTAACTAAGCTAGACCTAGGCTTAGCAGTCCGTAGAGAGACTGAGCAGCGCAAAAAGCAGGCTACTAGTAGGCGTACTGTTCAAAAATGGGGGCATTTGTCAGTAGAAGAAGCCCGGGACAAAATTGACCAAAAGGCTCAATTAGCAGCTAAGAAAGCAGCTGCCAAAGTAGCCCGGGCAGCTAAAAAGCTACAGACAGCATCTAAACGGGCCCTACACCAGGCTGGTGTTACGGCCCGTAAAGCTGAGAGGGACCGGAAGAAAAGGGTAGCTGCCCTGACTAAAGCTAGGGCTGCGATACCAGAGGAGCTTCAGGATCCAATTCCTAATCCTGAAGCTGAGAGCGAGAGTGAGAGTGAGAGCGAGAGCGAGAGCGACCGATAGGAAAGTGTCGGTCGGGATTGGGAACCAGATTTCACATTATACTACTAAAGTTTAATTCTATTTAGTACCTTTTCATAGTAAATCAAGTGTAAAGTGACATATATTCATTATACTACCTATAAAGTTCATGTTCTTACATTTTGGCGAAGCGACCCAGATCGCTTCCGCCGACCCAAATCGCTTCCTCCGACCCTGAGCGGAGCTCAGTTTTGGGTCCGACGATTATATAGTGACAGACCCGCGAAGACAGCTAGCAGAGCTATACCAAACTATGCCACGAATAAATAACTTTTGTCAACAAGGAAATATATATATATTCATACGGGTAGTAACAGTCAACACTGTTGAATAGGAACCCGGGCCAGGGGCCCGGGCCGAAATAACTTTTTGGAATAAATGTATGAGAATGCTCATGCATCCTCCCCAGTGGCCTCGGCCGGGATGACCTGTGGATTCAGGTGCATGAGGACCCTCGAGATCCTCAAAGGCAAACAATTAATTAGAGCTAAGAACTATTTTTTTAGCGCTAACAATGCATTTTGTGTAAGATCTAAGTAAGCCAAGTAGTCTTTAGTTTAAAAACAGTGCTGATCTTTGCCTGCAATGCATTAAGATCCTTTAGAGCCTGAGTCACATCCGCTTGCTTATATGTATTTAATATTGAAGCATCGTTCCAAACTTTAAGCTGCTCTGCGATGAAATCTGTCATGAAAGAGCTTGCCTTAGTGTTTTGGTAGTCGTACCAATCTTTCATGAATTCTATGTAGACAGTGGGGATGTCGTATGTGGAGGTGCCGCTGTTCACAAGCGCTTGATAGAATACCCCGAAAGCAGACTTGAGAGCCGTGTAGCTTGCCTTGTATGAGGCTTAGGTATTAGCGTGGTTCATATAGTTCATTGTCGCAAAAGCCTAGATGGACACTTGATTAGCGAGTTATCTAGGTGCACGATTTGAGAATCTTTGACTTACAGTCTTGATAGACCCAAGAAGCTGCACTGGAGTAAGAGATTTGACCGTATCGTCACTGATAAGTGAAGCACACCGTGTAAACTGATCTTAGTTAGCATAAATTGTAAAGACTAGGAAGGAGGATGCGGACAGAGGTCTTGATTTTGTTCAGCTGCTCATCTACAATTTGTAGATTATCCAGGTTTCGTACAATGCCTAATGTCTTGTCTGCAGTCGTACCCAACGCCTTGTATATAGTCGTTGATGGTGTATCATCACTAGCGGTGACTCCTAAGTTTGCCCAACTTGACTGAAAGATTCCGCCATCTTCGAAGATAGACCATGAGATTGATCCTGTGCTCAAGGACGCGCCACTTGCTAGTACTCCGTCAAGCATGCTCTGAATAAAGCTCTTGACGGATTAAAGTTCAAAAACGTGCTCAGCAACGTACTTGTTTCTCGCAATCCTGGTGCCTAGAGAAATAGCGATATTGCTGCATGACGTTTTGGTAGCATCATCCATGTTATAGAACTTAAGCCCTGCATTCGCTAAGACCTTTATTCCAGAATAACTTCTGGGATATAGCTTATTTGTAGTTGTCTTTCGGTCCTTACTAGGAGCATTCCGGCAAATCACTTGTGGTCTTTCCTTAGCTCTCTTGTCGAGATGCGAGAATGCCGACATGCCAGTCATGAAGAGATCAGATGCTAAATAGCGTTTTGATACAGAATTCCACGACGTATCTCCTTCTCCGGCAAGATAGCAGTCCTCCTCGTATGCATAGTACTCAACATAATCTGTTGTAGTATCATCGCCTTCTAACTCATCCGATCCAGTGAAAACGTCTTCGGGGACGATACAAAAGTCGTCGTTAGAAGAAGTGCTGACGGTTGGATCATCACAACAAAAATAAGAGGTCCCACTCAAGCAACCCGAGGGATCTGTAGCAATAGGAGTTTTGCCACTTGCACACTTCCCATTACAGTTGAAAGGCAATGTGAGAGATCCAGACTTGCTGACCCATTCGCAATTGGTGAAAGGAGCAGGTTGAGAGCAGCAATAAGACTTAGATCCTACGACACAAACCTCCTCGCCACCAGCTCCCCAGCTGTCGGTGGTCAGGGCCTCTGTATCAGAAGGGCATGAAGCGCTGCCAAGAAGACCCGCGCAGATGGGCGCAGAGCCTTCCTAGGAGCATTCACCAAAAGCGACATCTGAAGCTGTAGCAGTGCAGCAAAGAACCTACGAAATATGTAAGCTGCTAGAGTCAATAGGATTGTGTTTAGCGAAACATACCTTGTGCCCAGTCCAACATTCATCTCCTGTCGCAGCAGTGTCACTTATGACCTCAACTTCGCCCGTGTGGCATTTGCCTTTGCAGAAAGGAGCACTACCTCTCCATTGACAAGTAGGCATATCGTCACTAGGACAGCAGAAGGGCCGGGTAACATCAACATCGCAGCCATTATAGATACTAGCAGCACCTTTGTTCTTTCCGTCACCACGTTGTGCAGCAGAAGTGCCAGAAGGACACGAACCTCCACAAGATCCCCATACGCATGCGGTGTAGGTGTCTGTGGCTACAGACTTCTCCTCTAAGGAAGCTGCGAGATGACCCGTTTTTTTCGATAACGCTTGTGAAGCAGTCGCAAGATTATCATCAAGAGAAGAAGCCCAGATCATACTGCCACTAATGCATACGGAGTCAGCATATTCGAGCTTCGTTGCAAAAGTTTCTGCATCGTCGTATGAAACCCATTGATCGTCGTCCCAAACCACCTGCTTTACTGCCGCCGCTTTGTCAAGTGTGACGACACCGCCGGCAGTGATAACTCGCTCGATCTCTGCAAACGAAAGAGTACCAGCACTAGCGGTGCAGTTGCCGGGGTTCCCTCCGCCGCTGAAAGAACAGCCAGGAATAGAACAGGTTGGATCCGACAGGGTGAAGCTTCGGCCATAAAAGCCCAATCCCATGGTGATCTGAGCAGGCTTTATGTCGTTCCTCCAAAACAAGTCCATTGTCAACTTGATTTCGGTCAAATTGGTGTGAGAATTGACAATGGGTCCAATGAATTTATCAGTCGAATCCCACGTTCCGTGTAAATCATACGTCATAACATTGAACCAATCCACATACTTTGCAAGAGATTTGAGATCAAAATGCTGGAGGTACCAATAACTCGACGGTGTTGTGATTGAGAGCCCATAGGTATGTCCACTTGCACCCAAAGCAGACTTCAAATTCTTGAGAAATGCGACGTAGTTTGCCTTGTCAGCTGCTTTGCCTCCTCGCTCTGAAGCTACCGGGTATTCCCAATCAATGTCAACACCGTCCAAACCGTACGTAGTCATAAACGTGAGAAGAGAGGCAAAGAATGCAGTCTGTGCCGTTGTTGATGCGGCCAAGTCGGAAAATGTCGTTGCCGTAGGTTGGTCAGCATCGTTCATTGACCATCCACCTATGGAGATCCAGACCTCGAGGCCGTCGTAGGTCTCCTTGAGACCAGTAAGACGTGAATATAGGTCTTGATCGCCATCGGTCATAATAGCGACTTCGAAGGTGTCTGGATCGATGAGAGCGAATGCAAAGTTAAGATGGGTGTATGCTCCAGCCGCAACTCCTTCCGGAAACACTAAAAGCACACTTTAGTCACAAACGCTAGTCCCTCTTGATGGCAGAAGTAGACGAGGACTCACTTTGGTCGCAGTCTCGTGTAGTTGACCAGCCCTCATAGTATCCTTCCAAGTCAGTAAACAGTTATGAAGACAACTCACATCACTCACCGATGGTTCTTGAGTCACTACTTGTCCCTGAGCAGGATGGCTCTGTGACAGTGTCGTTGCCACAAAAATCACTTGTGGTACCACAGAATCCGTATTGACTACAGCATACATTGAGTGGACAATCCTCTTGGGTCGACCATTCCGATCCCCATCCAGGATCACACTCGGACTTGTAGTCGCAAGAGGAAATACAAACATCAGAGCCACAAAAGTCGGGACCAAGTCCACATACTCCCGTGCTACTACAGCATCCGATTTCACATGGGAGATCTGCAGAGCTTATAAGTGTTAGTATAGGTCATATAAATGTGAGAATAGTCATATCTTTGGTACTTACCATGTGTAATCATCGGAAGATGAGTCTTCAGCAACGGCTATGCCTTCTATGAAACTAAGTGCTGCAATGGCAGCAAGAATGTGCCATTTCATAGTTGAGAGTAGGATTTAAGAGGCAAGTTGCAAGTTGCGGATGGAAAAGGGCCGTTAAATGATAACTGTAGGGACTGAGAAAGAACAAATATGCATAGGTGAAATATTGAAGGCAAAGTTGGAATAAAGACTGAATGATTTCCAAAACGAGTGAAGCAAAAAGAGAGTTGATAGAAATATTGATGAATCTTGAGTTCAGAATACGCACGCACTATAACTTCCTACCATTTTGCGTGTCCGGCTTGTCCCATGACTCCCACATTCATGCAGGGAATCGATACATGGATAAGCATAGATGAATACCCCACCATCTTTGCGCTTTTCTAATCAAACAGAGTGGAGAGCAGAAACGAGCTCTAGCAGGCTATATTCAATAGACAAAGTCTTTATTCTTTATCATGGTTAGTGGAGGGCAAGCGGCTTATAAGGGATTAAACATGATAAGATGTAATGCTCCTATTAGACAATCGCCCGTCTTATAAGGGCAGAACCACAATTCATAAAGTCCAATTTGTGGTGATTGGAAGACGACATTTCTTATCTGACATGGCAAATTGTGCATTTTCACTCTAGATCCTCTCCACTTGTGCAGTAGAGAATAGATGTGAGGGTCCTGAATTTAGGCTGGCCACGGTCCGGTCCGGTCCAGACCGTAGTGAAAAATGGGGACTGTTTATAAAGACCAGACCATTTAGTCTTTGCCAAGAACGGTCCAGTCCAGTCCAGCCGAGCTTTTAGGGACCGTTTCACAGTCTGGTCCCACTCCAGTCCACTCCGGTGTACGCTGGCCAGCCCGGACTGCAAAGACTGGACTAGACTGGACTAGACCGCACAACGGTCTACTTTTGTTTTTAGGACTGAACTGTTTCTTAAAACAGTCTACAATTGTTTTAGGACTAGACGTTTTTTTAAAACAGTCCCCAAATGCTAGATGACGACGCAAAGTTATTAATAGTGCACTATATTTAGTATAAAGACTAGTCCTGGTTTGAAGCTTCAGAGTAAGCTTAATGGAGCTAAGTAATTGAGGTTGCTGAATTCCTATTTCTCGCATATCCAACGCTCTCTTTTCAGTTTATCTTCTCACATTCACTTTTTAACATGCGGGCTTCAATTTTGTTGACTGCTGTTGCAGTATTGAGCGACCATGCTCTTGCGACTATAACTCCATATCCAAACAATACCCTCACAAGTACAACTGCTGTCAATCTTTCAGATGCATGTATATTAGCTATGGAGGCTGATATCGATTGCAATCCATATCTTGCTACGATTGCAAATGTAGACGTGTATGGTGCAATCGAGTCCGGAAATCAGACGGAGATCTGTGACGCCTCTTGTGGAGAATCATTGTCGTCGTACCGAGCATCAGTTATAACCGCTTGCTCAGACGATATCCAGGCATGGCAAGGCTACAATCATGAATATTACAGCGACTACTTATGGGCATCGTATAATTTGACCTGTCTTACCGACAGTACCACGGGTGCATTCTGCACAGGTAAGTTTTTGGGACGATAAAGATGCTTCAATTTGTGTAGCAGTAGCTGACTTCATATCTAGACTATATAGCCAATTTAATATCCACCATCACAGACGATATGGGCATCCTAAGTCTTCCCACCGATCAGGCATGTTCCCCATGTGTTTTGGCTCTTTTACAACATGTTCAAGGAACATCTTTCTCAAACTACCGCACAACAATGGTCGATACCTGGGCTTCTCTGCAAAGGCAGTGTGGTGTTTCGTACCCGACAGAAGTTCAAGCTCTTACAACAAACATCACCGATCTCCCAGGATTCGCACCTGCAAACTACTCGTATCTAACAACTTGTCTCACAGGAAATAACTATACAGTCATCTCCGGGGATACTTGCGCAGGCATCGCAGCTGCCAACAGTGTAGCAACGGGCACATTGATCAGCATCAACGACATTGTTCCAGGTTGTGCCGAGCTTTATGTTGGTCAGATCCTTTGTCTCCCTCAGACATGCGATACATATACTACCCAGTCAAATGATACCTGCGTTGCTATCTCAACCGCCTTCAATCTCACCTGGACTCAGGTCATCTCCTATAATCCATCTATCAACTCTCGCTGCACGAACCTTCTTTCAGACGTTGACATATGCATTTCTCCTCCCGGCGGTGTCTGGAATGGTACTACTGTTGCAGGAGCAATTGCTACACAGACTGCGATCTATGCGTCAGCCACGGTCACACCACCTGGATCTGTAGGCGCTGGTACAACGACCTCATGTGGCAAGTATTACCAGGTCCAGAGTGGAGATTACTGCGAGTTGATTGCATTAAACAACACCATTACTGTGGCACTATTTGAAGAGATCAATCCGTCTGTAGATAGTGGCTGCACTAATCTGGTTGTTGGTCTCTACTATTGTGTCTATCCAACTGCGGATTGGAATGCCACTTCAAATAGCACTCTGACAACCTCAACATATATCACGGCGCCAACAACCACTCCCACCGGTAAGATTCATTCCAAATTATGAATGATACAAAGTTTTTAACAGATTCATCTTAGGAACAACATCGGATTGTTACGAGTGGTATACAGTTCAGTCCGGAGACTACTGCGATTTGATAGAGTCGGCCTATAGTATTACCCTTGATCAGCTCCAAGCTTTGAACCCGGATCTCTTGTCAGATTGCTCCAACCTTGTTCTTGGGGACAGCTACTGTGTGAGTGGCGATGTAGCATCTACATCTTCTGTATCTGCTAGCGCAACTGCAACGCCGACCGCAACATCTACATCCGCTTCCACTTCCTCATCCACTGGCTCCGCTTCGACCACGGTCGCTGCACCAACAACCACACCTAGTGGAAGCTCGAGCGCTTGTTATCAATGGTATACTATCCAGTCAGGAGACTACTGTTATCTCGTTGAGACCGATTTTAGCATCACCTTCACACAGCTGCAGACATGGAACCCAAGTTTGAACAGTGATTGCTCGAACTTGGCTCTTGGAGAAGCCTACTGTGTACAAGGGCCAGCAGTGTAGTTAATGGTACTTCAAAACCTATTAATTTAAATTCTGCAAAGGCAGAGTCTAGAGATCATCGATATTATACGATCATATGTCTAATTGAGTTTATGAGTCTAGCCTTGTGCAGAAAAGATCGCCTGTACTTGTTTCCTAACCCTGATAAATAATATCACCTACCGGAGCTATATCGTCAGGCATGAGTTCACCAAAAATGAAGGGCGCCCAAATCTTGTCCAGAAGCACTGAAAGTGCAGCTTTGAAACGACCATTGTAGGCCTCTTCTGGCGACAGTCCCTTGTCTACATCGGAGTTGTCCCACTCGCGTTCTTGGGTAATTTCTGCTGGTTCTTGCCCTTCGGTTGTTGCATCATAGATATCTTTGTCGACTACAACAACAAACGGAACCTCTCTCCCCTCGCCGGGTCCATCAAGAAGAGAGCAAATTGCAAGTTCGCTGACTACCAAGAACACTGGGAGAGCCATGCCCTCCGGAACTGCTCCATCATCTATCATATCTCGATAGTAACTTTAAAACTGTGAATTAGCACTGCTTAGTGGTTTGAGTTGCATAGCAAGCCTAAAGACAGGAAGGGATAGACTTACTCGGCTGCGTCTCCAGCTGATGCTTTTTGAAAAACCTCATCCTCTACCCATATGAATCCAATTTTCTGTAGCATCTCTGGCTCGTTCGTCCGGGCCAAAACGTCATTAAATAACATCATCTCAAATTCCGCTTTGTATCTCTTCCACCTCTCCTCATCTTGGTAGCCACCACACTGGAAAATAACAAAGCCGCCATGCTCAAATTGCTTCTCTTCAAGAACCTTCATGAAGCTTGGCTTCGCCACCTCCCAGCGTTGCATCAACTTCTGTCTTGCCTACACTTATCCTATTAATCCCATGCTCACAGATAGAAGATGAAAGAAAACGAGATTTTAATCACCTTTTGGGAGAGTCCCGCCAACTCGTCATCGGAAATGATCTCCTTCAAGGAAGTTATCACAGTGAAGCCAGGCGGCGCATATGCCAACTTCTTCTCCAAAATGGTTTGGAGACGAGCCTCAACTGCATTATCTGAGTGCATACTGTGAGAGCCTTCGGATTTCCAATGATCAAGGATGTAGCGTATTTCCTATTTTTTTGTTTTTAGTTTTAGAACTTGGGATTGGAGAATAATCAGGACACAACTTACCTTCTGGGAAAGAGCAAGGAAGTCATCGTCAGTAAAGCCGTCGATTTCCTCTTCTTTGAAGCCTTCAGGAATCCAGGTTGTGGAGTCCATAATTACAATTTCCGGAGTCCTTGATAAATTGATGTAATAGTAGTGAGAAAGAAGGAGGGACGGTTCGCGAGATGAGTGTGTTGTGTCGATTGAGTTCGCTTGTTTCTTAGTGTCGCATCGGTAGTCAAACACCAAAGTGATGTGAAAATGATATGAAATGTTGGAATTATTGTTAAAGCTTGACGCCTTGATTCAAAGTGCAGCTTTTTGTTAATCTCCGACCGAGGGAAGGTTTTGAAGATCCTGACTCGGAGGTTCCAAAATCCTGACCAAGCTGTCAACCGGCTCCGACCCCCCCGCGTGACACCTGGGGGGAGGTGCCATTTCTATCACGTGTAGAGAAAAACGCCGATCACGTGCGTGTCCCCTCAATCATGCCCGCCAATGCCCAGGTCCGTGTATCCCGCATGCCGCATCGCGGACATGTAGACCTCGATCCTTCTTCCGGCATCTGCTCTTTGTGTTCGTCATGTCGTCCAAGTATTGTTGGGTTGTTTTTAGATGCGCTTACTCTCTTCCTTTCTCCTCGACCCATCTAATCCCGCGAGTGAGGAGCTCAAGGCACCGTCGACAGAGAGGTTCAAGGAGAAGAAGAGGAAGGTATTGCAGCCTCTCGATCCTAGCATCCGGGCCAGAAAAGAAGCATTTCCACCTACAAAGACTCCTACACGACCACGACGCCCTCCGCCTTAGCCTGAACCCTCCATCCACGTACCTTCGCCCCTCCTATACTGCTCCCCCGCCTCGGCCTAATCCCCCGATCCGCGTCCCTACGCCCCCTCCTCCGGGCTTCCTTTCTACTAACCAATGGCAGTGGATACAGCATTTTCATGCGGCGATGGTGGCGGTAGAGATAGAGACCTGCAGCCGCTGTAGGGAGTGTTACTTCGCCATGGATCCAAAGAGGACGGTCTGCCATAGCTGTTACTTGCGGGACAGGCGTGGTTATTGCTGGCTGTGGCTCCACAGCAGCCAGTGCAGCCAATTTCATTGCGGACAGGAGCTCCATTCCAGGCGCAGTTCTGAGGCATGGCGGTTGTAGGGCAGCAAATTTGCCGGTACTAGCCTTCATCACAAACATTGCCAATGCAATATTCTACTTTTTGCTGGGGCGCATGAGCGGTGGACACGGCTGAGTAACCAACAGGGCAAACTTAACCAGAAGTTAGTTGGTCTGCTAAGCCATCTGTGGAAGTTTCTGTGACGAAACAGTAATGCCCTGTGTAGGCAGCAAATCTAGGTTCAAGATCAATTTGATGCTCTGTTTTGATAGAGTTTAGAGGACATACCGGGATGAAAGCGTGATCTTCTGTGCGTTGGTAAGTGTCCCTCCCTACATCAAGCTGCCTTGCATGGCTTCTTCTCTAAGTAAACCGGTTAGCGCATCGTATTGAGCGTCGTCCTCGTCTATTGCCCAGAGCATGGCTCCAGAAAGGCAATCGGAGGTCAAATATGTCATTTTATCTGTGAAAGACTGTTGGGCGTCGTAAGAAACCCATTGATTGCCGTTATAAACATTGTATTTGACGGTAGAGATAGGAGCATGAAAGGTTTCCATGTTTCTGAAGTCAAGACAGTCGTCTCACTATTGTCATTGGAAAGGATATCCTCGCCGTGATTGGTTAGTGGACATGATTTCTAGATGGGACGATATCGACATCAGTATTTGGATTTTCAGGAGGGTATTTCGATATGTCCGACGTACCTGCATAGATGAGAATACCTGCCATGCCTGAACAGTCTCCAGCTGCACTGGCAGATGAAAATGTACAAGTGGGACCAGAACAGGATGGATGTGTCATTGGGAATGACCGCTCATAGAATCCAAACCCCATAAGTAGGTTCTCGAGCTTAACCTCATTGCGTCATAAAAGCTGGAATCCTTAGTCAATCTGGGTTCTGTTCGTGTGTCCCAGAAGATATGGCCTAGTGTACTGGTTACTCTGATCCCAGGCTCCACGCAAATCGTAACTCATGAAATTGAACCACGAGACATATTTCTGTAAGTTTGGAAGGTCGAAGTTCTGGAGATACTAGTAGCTTGATGGCAGACTAATTGCTGCAAATGCGTCTTGTATCTCGTTGAGCAGAAGTGTGTAGTTGTCTGTGTCTGTTGCGACTCCACCACGGTCCGTTGCCGCCGGATACTCCCAATCTATTGAATGTATTCAGTAAGTGAAATCACCTTAACAGAACAGCATATCACAAGGTAGCATACCAATGTCAATGTCATCGAGTCCATATTTCTGCAGGTAAGACACGACTGATGATAAAGGTCTGGCGATTATCATATGTAGAGACCATGTTGGAGAAGTAGGTCTGCGTTGGCGGATCATTGAATGCCCATCCTCCAATTGCAGCATTCACCCTCATTCTAGCATATGTAGCTTTCAGCCGCGACACCCGTCCCATAAGGTCAGCCTGTGTGTCGACCAAATTCTAAGTGTCGTCTAAAAGAATAAATGCGAGGTTAATGTGGGTCAGGGCACCACTTGCAACGGCTTCTGGCTGCATAGTATCGTAGGGTCGCGAGGTCAATGCAAACAGCTCATAGTACGCATACGCCGTACCAGTGATGAGGAATTGCCAGCGGCACAAGAGGGAGTACTGAGCAAGGAATTAGTTCAATTCAAGTCTAGAAAGAGATGTGATGGCGGAAAAACCGACGCGGGCGCAGAACAGCCACTTTGGCATCCGTCGGTACAAAAGTCCTCGGTTGTCCCGCAAAATCCGTATTGACTGCAGCAAACGTTTAGAGGGCAAGTCAAAGTTCCAGTACCCTTAGTGTTGGACCATTTTCCACATTCTCCGACTGCCTTGCAAGTTCCTAGGCAACCATCGCCACAGAAATCATCATCGAAGCGATAGCTAGTCAACCCATCAGTTTCACTTTTCTAAGTCCGTAGCTAAAGCTCTAGTTTATCAATGTGTGGAGAAGGAAGGATCGTTAGCTCACCTGCCATACTGACTGAAGCAGCCCTCCTTACATGCGTTCACTAACGAGCAAATAGCACCTTGATGTTATAGGACAACGCCATTGAGTATGAACAACATGTTGCACACAAGTGTGGGCAGCGGAAGATCAAGTGATAAAAGCATGTAGAATAGAGTCTAGCTAAACTATTAAATCTATCTACTATTTATATGCCTAAATGGGTGGTGCCTATTTAGGCATTGGTCGGCTTTTAGACTAGAAGGTAGGTGAATACTCTGCTCTAGTGTTTGGTGATGCATGATGTAAGACATGCATGAAGTGAGAACTGAATTTCCTTTGACACAACGTGACGAAAGTGAATAAAAGATGCAGCATTTTGAGCAGGCTGGTGAGAATGAAATGGACTAAAAGAGTGTAATGCAGGGGCCCAGAGCAACAGGATCTGAGAAAGAACTTTAAAAACAGAACGAGGAAGACGAGAAAAAGGACAATTATTGGCGTGAGAAAGAGATCACTTGATGTTCTAACATTTTGATTAAGCATACTTTTAGAATTGATAGATAGACTTATTGAGTGGGATCCTGCGACAGTATCTTCTGTTGAGATTGAAAGTTGCAGTGCAACCTGCGCATTGTATAAAATTGAATTGATTGATTGAATGAAACTATCTAGGCTATAGAGCTCTATTTGTATTCAAATAAAGCGTTTGCTACTAAGTTTGCTAACATAGTGTTTGCATGAGGGGTAATTGAGAACCCTCATGCACTTGAGCCATTTCCATCACGGGATCTCCAAACTGAGAATCCAAACGGAGGATTCTTAGGGTCAACCAGGTGCCCCGATGGCACCCATCCTCTTATTCCAACATTTTCTTACCCTGCATGATGTTCCCCCTCTTCCTCCGAAGGAGGGTGAATCATTAACAAGCTTTGTGGCTGCGCGCCGCATGCTTACTTCGTCTAATCTCCGATGCGTACATGGATTGGATGACGAGGAGGAAAAGCTTGTGATTGAAAGTGGGGTACAGCCTGGGTACAGATGTTTACCTCAAATGCCTAGTCAGAGCCCTGTGCATCGGATCAATTATGATGCCCCATCGACTAGTTTTAACGTTGAGCTTGATGCCAGAAAAAGAAGGCTCATGTAAGGCTCGAATGAGCCAAAAAGGAAAGCAGTGGGGAGAACGCAAGGGTTCGCAAGAGTTTCTATAATCGCACACTATTGACCAAGCCTTGATAGTACAAAAGCACCATCCAGCTCGTAATCATCGCCAATAGAAGCATTCTGCCATTGTCCAAGCTCGCATCCAGCGCCCGATTGCAGCATCCCCACAATGCCCTGGATGTAGTCTGGAGGCATTCTGCTTGAGCGTACGATGCGCACGCAGTCGTCATACCAAGCTATCAACACTTCCCCGGTCAGAAGAGCTTCTTCATCTGCTACCCATATCACGCCGATGACACGGGCCCAGCGGAAATCCCCGTACAAGATGGTCCAATCTGTGCCATCCTCGGATTGGGCGTATGTTTCTGGATCTACCGTGCCTTTCGGCTTCCTCTATATCGTGTACTTCCTGTAGGGCATTAGATTTCCCCTTCGCAAAGGATTCTGGATCGCAAAATGTATCGACGAGCTGTGGAATTCGGGAGAAAATCTTCTGCCAATCTGAACCAAAGTTATACCGTGCAACATCATCGAAAAGAAGGGAGCCTTCTTCCACCAATTCGGGAATGTACTGCAAGCCAGGCTTTTTGAATAGGCCATCGTGGGCTTGGTCGGTTGAATTGCTATCTTTATCGAAGTAACAAGTCTGCAGCCATCTAAACTCGCTACCATTCCGCTCAGAGAACGTGCATATCGAGGCTAACGAGAATTGTTCGTCTTCCGCAAGAGAGGATGCAAGGTATGGGTATCGAATTGGTTCTTTGAATTGCAGATAGTAGGACTTTGTGGTACCCAATAATTAGCTCCGTCGTTCTTGGATATGCTACGCGCGAAAACAACAGTGACACCCACATAGTGAAATTATATCCCATTGCGCACATATTTAGCGCAAAGAGCTCCGCGTTATTTATCTAGTGATTGCGGGGAGGCTCAGTCCCATCGTTCCTAGCAGCGTGTAAGATGCCCAAGGTTCTCCATATCGTGAGATTGGAAATTGACTACGAACCAACAGAAAGAGGTCTGCCGGAGCAATCCGTACGTTAATCGGGGATGAAGCCATTACAGCAACGCAATCTTGACAAAGATGAAGTCAAAGAAGTACAGGAGAAGGAGAGGCGGGGACAAGGGGAAGGGGAAGTGGCTGTAGAGACAAATAAATGCGCCTCGCATGAATGTGCAAACACAGATACAGGTGCAGGTGGCACAGTGGTGTCAATGGCCATGATCAATGGGTGGGGAGGGAGCAGTTGGAATCCTGGAGCTGGATAGTTGTTAGGATGGCCTGGTTGACGTCTGGATGTTGTTCATGTTGTGGATGTTGTGGATGTTGTGGATGTTGTGGATAACTCTGGGGAGCCCCCTCTACAAGGAATGGGACCAAGCCGACGAATCTGAGCATACAGCGTCTCATGCCTTACCAATGGATGCGACTACTGCTGCCTTGTCCAAGCATCTGATACTTGCGACTCTATATCCCTCGCGCAAAGCATCGCTACCGATCGGTTCTTGACACTCAACAATCTGGATTAGAACTGCAGCAACACTGGGATCCGCACCTAGATTCGCTCTTCTGGTAACCGTTCCTAAAACGAGAGTGCGAACCGCGAATGACCCCTTTCACCTGGGGTTAATATATAGGCGGAATTATGTTGAAGTGTTAATTCCACCATCTCCTCGATTGTCCCCTGCACAACTCTAAACAGGTCAATCAAGCATACGCCAATCTAGAAGGCAAACTTCAATTCTTTATCTCGATATACCAGTATCGATCTACCACTTCGTTACGCCCCCGTCAACACACAAATCCTGCCCCGTCATATAACTACTCGCGTCACTCGCCAAGAACACACACCCACCCCTGATATCCTCCGGCTCAGCAACCCTCCCATTCATGATTTCGTCTTTCCAGCTTTCTAACAAGTGGGGGAAGGGTGCTGTCATATCGGTTCGTACGTAGCCCGGCGAGATGGAGTTTACTCTTATTCCCTATGACATCGTTAGAACTTCCTATGGTCTGTTTTCTTTGAATTTCCGTAATGGCCAGGAGATCCAAAGGGGCAAGAGGGAGCACGAACATATTTCACCAACTCCGCCGCAATCCCAGGAACCATCGCCCTCACGGCACCTTTCGTCCCACAATACGCACTACTCATCTGTGACCGAATCGCCATATAACTCGCAATGCTAGCCACCATCACGATACTCCCCTTCTTCGTTCCATTCTCAATCATAAGCTTCGCCGCCAGCTGCGCTGTATGATATACACCCTTCACATTAACGCCCAACAATTTCTCGAAATCCTCAAACGTCGTATCCAGGAATGAAACGTTCTTATTAATGCCTGCGCATGGAACGCATATGTCTAGCTTGCCGGTAAAGTCTTTTTTAAAAGCTTCAAAGCCTTCTGTGAGAGAGGAAAAGGAGGACACATCGACGAGGTAGTGGGCAGTGCGGACATTGTAGGTTTTTGAGATTTCGAAGAATGCGGGAACGGGCGGTATAAGGTCGAAGATTGCTACGTCGGCACCAGCTTCCGCCAGGCCTTCAGCAAAGGCGAGGCCGCAGCCTCGAGCGCCGCCTGTGACGAGGGCTGTGCGGCCTTTGAGGGAGAACTGTGGGAGTCGTTAGAATAGATTTACTTCTTGATTTGAGAGGTAGAAGTGACGGGGGAAAGATTTACTCTGCTCGTCATTGTGTTTGTATTTTCAAAATATCTCTACACAGAAGGAATAATACTTGGAACAAATCGTGATCTATGAAAGCTACAAAAAACATTAAATAAATATCATGAGGTACCAAAGCAAGGGTGGGGAAATACCAAACCTCAGAGCATGGTCAAGCTATCCGCACCGTCCTTTCCGAAGTGGTTGCGTCTTGGCAATGGTAGCTCTCCCCCACTTTTGCTGCCGGTATGTACATGCACTTTACCCCTCCACCTAAGACGGGGCAGTCACGATAAGAAGCTCGGCGAGAATCTATCCCACTTATGTTGAATGGCCTTACCACATAATGAAGTGAAACCTGTGGTTATTCATTGGTTTGTAGGTGCAGAAGCTCCCGCCTTGAGTGACGATTGTCAGCCTCGTCGTCGACCTCGACCTCCTTTTCGTTCCAGAAACTTTCGTCTTCCCTCATTTCCTTCACTTCAAACTTCTCAGTCAAAATTCTTTTCTTGAGCTTCACTGTCAGGGAACCTTGTAGTACCAATCAGGATTAAATCATTCAAAATGGGCAAGAAGCGCGTCCTCTGCACTTACGGCGTCGACATCGATGCCGTCGCAGGCTGGCTCGGGTCCTATGGAGGCGAGGACTCAACCAGTGACATCTCACGAGGTACTCCTCTGGAAATTCCCCTTCCTCTCGTTTCTCGTTTATTCTCTAACCTGCATTACACACAGGACTCTGGGCAGGAACAATAGGCACCCGGCGTCTCCTCAAGCTCTTCGAAAAGTACAACATTAAAGCCAGCTGGTTCATTCCGGGCCACTCTCTTGAAACCTTCCCTGAAGAATGCGCCATGGTGCGAGATGCGGGCCACGAAATCGGGCTCCACGGCTACTCGCACGAGAATCCATCCGATATGACCTTCGAACAGCAAAAAGACGTCCTAGACAAGACCTTCAAACTGCTCACTGAATTCTGCGGGAAGCCTCCCCGCGGCTCTGTCGCTCCCTGGTGGGAAACAAGCGAGGCTGGCACCGAACTTTTACTGAGTTATGGCATTGAGTATGATCACTCTATGAGCCATGAGGATTGCCAGATGTATTGGTTACGGACCGGTGATACGTGGACGAAAATCGATTATTCGAAGAAGGCGGAGGAGTGGATGAAGCCGCTTGTGAAGGGGAAGACCACGGGGTTGGTAGAGATCCCGGGGAGTTGGTATATTGATGATTTGCCGCCGATGATGTTTATTAAGAATTCGCCGAATAGTCATGGGTGGGTCAACCCAAGGGATATTGAGGATATTTGGAAGGTATGTGTTATCCTTTGCTTCGTGGTGAAGAGGCGAGGGCGCTGACAGTACTGATGAAAAGGATCATTTCGATTACTTTTATCGAGAATATGATTTCATCTTCCCGATGACGATCCACCCTGATGTATCTGGAAGACCCCATGTGCTTCTCATGCACGAGAGGTAAGATATTTTTGTTTGCCGATTAATTGGGCCATATTCAGTGCTGACTCGAGACCTTCAGAATCATTGAGCACATAAACAAGCATGAAGGAGTGGAATGGGTGACAATGGAGCAGATGTGTGATGATTTTAAGGGCAAGAATACCCCACCAGAAGGAGCCATGATGCCTGCACCTGCGGGAGAAATCTTGAAGAAGCAAGCAGCATGAGAAAGTTAGTACTAGAACTTCATGGGAGAATACCATTCAGCACTTGCCTGACTTCCACTCTGCACCCCGAAAATCGTGCCACTTTTATTTTCCGTTCTGGTCTGTCTTGTTATGAACCAAAGATGTGTGCTTGAACATGAAGTGAACAGAGTGAAACTATATTGATAATGATATTTTCTGGTAGCGTGTCTATATAATTCTAAAAGTCAAGGTAGGCCGATCTGAGATTCATTAGCTTCTCTTCTAACACCTTGACCCCACCATTTACATCTTACCATATCTGCTTCCCCTCCTTCTTCGCTACTTCCTCAATAACCCTTGCAGCACCAAGCACCTTCTCCTCCTCGAATCTCCTCCCTACAACCTGCAATCCCACCGAAAACCCATCCATTGTAGACAAATCATAGAGAGACCAGTTGAAAGAATCCAAGTCGCTTCGTGGTTCATAAGAAACCTCAACAGGATCTTTAGACGCAGAAACAACCCCCGCAGGGAAAGACATCGCCGTATAGTCGAGAACATTCCAGATCTTGGTGTAGCCTACCCATCTCGTAGTCCGATGCGGCACTGCAACATGTGGCATGACAGGCATGAGAAGTATATCCACCGTCTTACCACGATTACTCTTGACACCATTCCATTTCTCTAAATACGCTTTCTGCGCTGCAATCTTTTGCTTGTTGAGCTGCCAGTAGGCGTATACGGAGATTGGGGCGCCGCGGTTTACGAGCGCTTCGACGTGGGGAATGTAGGGCTCTCCGCCAGCGGCGATTGAATTGCGTATATCTTCACCACCATCTGCGGTGTAGAATTTATCCTATTTAACATTTGTGAGTGGTGTTGAAATGAAGAAACTGGATGAATGAGGAATGAGGACGGAGACAAACCATGATAGCTATGCATTCTTTATGCAAACTAGGTTCCCACTCCACGATCTCGTGTCCCGCCGCTTCCAGCTTCGCTACAGTTTCTTTGAGAACACGGGTAATGGGAGGATGAGGGCGTACTACACCGTCATCATACAGCACGCCAATCACTAGCGGTCGCGATTGTATTTCTGTATAAACGTCCTCTCGCCAGGGAATGGGAACAACGCGGGGATCGTGAAGCCAAGGCGATGCAGAGATAACGGAGCGAGTTATATGGGTTAGTGAGGAAAGAGAGCGAGTCATAGGACCAATAGAAGAGGGAACGTGTTCTTGGCCGTCAGTGGAAACGGGGACGCCTTGGTAGGGAAGTCTTGCGCTCTATTCCAACCATAACAGTCAATTTGATTATTTATAACAAGCTTATGGTGTGCGACATAGGGAGGAAGAACAAAGAGGGAAGAGGGCGGGGTGGGACTTGCACATGGTTTCAAACCATAAAGGCTGTTGATGGTGGATGGGATGCGGATCGAACCGCCAATGTCTGTACCCCAGCCCACAAGAGAGCCATGGAGTGAAAGGAGCGCACCCTCGCCACCGGTAGAGCCGCCGGGAGTGAAAGAAGGATTGCGAGGATGGGTTGTTAGACCAAAGAGGGGGTTCTCTGTCTCGCACCACTGAAAATTTGTTGTTAGCTTTATGTTCTAAATGATTTCATAGTAGGCATGATTTGTCTGCTGTTGTGTTGAAGGATGGATTGACGAGACGAAGAGTCTCTCCTTTCTTTCTCCGAGCAATATGAACTACTCAAAAGTCCCCCAGGGAACCTGAATACATTCAAAATCTAAATGACATACCATGATACTCTGCGGTAAATTCGTCTTGGCCACAACCACAGCGCCTAAATCCTGCAGGATCTTTACGACAATAGCATCGTCCTGAGCAGGCTTAAAAGCCATACCAACATAGCCGATCGTGCTATCAAGACCTTTGACATTGAATTGATCCTTCAAGGTAATTGGGATGCCGTGAAGAGGACCAATGGTCTTGCCGTTGGATTTGAAGTACGCATCCAGAGTCCGGGCTCTTTCAAGTGCGCTTTCAAAATTGATCTCTGTGAGGCAGTTTGTCTAGTCTTGTTAGCTGAAGATCATGTGGGAAAGGAAGTGAGAGTGTTACATACGGCTTGATGAGCTGCTACTGCCCTGATGAGATGAGAATGTCATTAGCTATGATTGAACAATCAGTTTGACAGTGAATTCAGGTCATATTACCTATTGATATACGACAAGATCACTTGCTCAGCACTCTTTTCACCCTTTGCTATCAGCCCAGCCAGCTCCTCGACATCATCAATATCAGTAACAGGATCAGGAAATATGATATCGTGCTTAAGATAAGGTGCGATTGCTGCGGTCCGTATAGCGCGCTTACGCTCGATGATGCTCTCCCATGTTGGGGTAGGGATACTCGCGGTTATGTCGCCCATTTTTAGATGCGTATATAAGTCTGAATATGATAAGGAGTTGATGTTGGGAAAGCTTCAGTATATGAGCGGGAACAGATGATAGCCACAAAGGTGGGGTTAGTGCGCCGATACCGTTCACAAGATAGCTTAGTCATTGCAACAAAACCTACATTATCTTGCATTACAGTGACATCCAAGTCGAGCTGCTATGGCTTGAATATTTTCACAAGTATCCAGAATGATGAATGGGGGATTAGGTTTATGAAAGCTCGAAGGCCGAGGTTGATGAAAATTATGATGGCCGAAATGGCGTTTTGTCGCATTTCTGAGACGCGACGCGTTGTTATTTTCTTTGATATTTTCTTTGAATTTTATCATCATTTTCTCGCATTATACAGTTCTAACTATCCTTTCAAGAAACCCCCATAATATGTATCCAAAAACTCGCATGCTTGAGCTGCCTGGCTATTCTCCCATCTTCTGATCGATCCCACATACCCGTCTGGTCTCACATTCATAATCACCACCTCTCCCTCCCCAACTCCGCCAAACCACTTCTCTGTGCAGCTCTGCTTTTGCCCTGGCACATCATCGAGGTAGAATGTCCAGCGACTATCCTGCAACATGCTTGGAAGATCCGCAATTTCGACCTCTGATTTTCTAATCGTCGTCACGAGAGCGGGCGTGAAAAGTTTGCTCACGGCTATGTACCTTTGTGGCTGTGTAAACTCATCTGATTCGGGGGCTGGAGTATTCACGACGGCGTATGAGTTTTCTGCGGCTATCGAAGCGCGACCAAGCACGGAATTAGTAGATGTGAGTTGTGAGGATACCGTGGAGAGGAATGAAGAGGAGGTGTGTGGATTGGCTGTGAAGAAATATATCCGGAATTGACCAAGCATTGGAATATCCAGCTGGATGTCTATCGGGTTCGCATCGATATATCTTGTCACTTTCGCTGGAAGTAGCAGCGCACCCGGTCGAAGGGATCCCTTATTCGAAGATTCGATATTTAAAACATTTGGAGCGTACCATGCTCCAACGCCAGAGATGAAAGCGATGTTGTCTTCGAAATTCTTGGCAAGGGCTTTGGGATCACCATTTGCGAATGCATTCGCATGTTCGAAGTCAAAGTTTATTAAGTCTTGCGCAATCTTCCGTCGTTCTTGGGTGTAAGTGGAGATAAGAGATGGCAATGCCAGGCCTCGGACTGCGAGGTTGAGTTTCCAGGAGAGATTGAAAGTATCATGCATACTTGTGTTCATGCCTTGTGCTGCTTTGGGCGAGTGAGTGTGTGCAGCCTGCCATTATTGTTAGCTATTGTCTCAAGAGGGTGAGATGACTGTTCAACATACATCTCCTGTGATAAATACTTTTTCTTCGTCATCAGTAAAACGATTGGCAATTCGCTGACCGACTTTATAGACACTGAACCACTCTGTAGGCGCGAGTCAGCACCGCAAAAATTCGGCCTGATATAAATAACTCACCAACACTCTTCCAAGTCAATTTGAAAGGGGCAACAATCTCTTGTGCTCGCTTCATCACAAACCCCTGAGTTGACGCCTCTGATGATAGAACCTCAATCATCCTAGGGTTGAGCTCGATATACAATCTCGTCATATTTCTTTCTCTTGGAATGCACAAGATTGTCCCTTTCTCTGCCGAATGGATAACCACTTTGCTCCAGAGATCCGGGAAATCTGTCTCAATCACACCTAATTTGACCATTAGTTGTGCGTGCCCCTATCATTCAAGACCAGATCTTAGACTTACCATCTAACACTCCCCAAGGAGCCCTCGCACTATCGCCAACTAACTCCGCACTAGGAATACTCTTCCTAACCATCGATCTCGCACCATCACATCCCACCAAAAACTTCGTCTTCAACAACTTCTCAACGCCAGTATTTGCATCACTGCACACAACCTCAATCGGAGCGTTCAAATCCGAAGTCCTCGAATAATGCGAAAATGGACTACTCCTAACAACACCCACGCCTCTCGATTTCATATCCTCAATCAGGATATCTTCAACCATGCCCTGGTGCACCAACAGGATGAAAGGTTCCAGCACGTCGACTTGAGCTGGATAGTGTACATCTCGACCTGTTCGACGCAACGGTGTGGTAGCATCAGAATTCTAGTCCTATAGGTCAACACCAGTGTGACTTTTCAAATAAGCCAAGGAATGCATACCCAGAAACAAATATCGTAAACCTTCACCCCCTGATCTAACAACGAAGAAGCAAGTCCCAATTGCTTCAGCGTCTCAATGGTTTTTGGCTGCAATCCATCCGCTTTTCCAGTTGAAGTCTTGTCACTTCGATCGTCTACGATCGTAGATTTTATTCCATATCGCGCCAAATTCGACCTTTGATTAAGAAAAGTCAGATACGTAAGGCGATTTTTATATTTGGAGTTTTTCAACACATGAATGACTTACGCTAACATTAACCCCGCAGGTCCAGCACCTACTATCACGACATTTTCAACACTGTTGTTGCTCCCGTTGACAACGGGGCTACCATTGATGGGAGCGTCAGGGAGAATGTCGAGACTTGCACTTGGAGACATCTTTACTGATTTCGATTATGATGTGGTGCGAATTGTGGAAGTGTTCAATGACATATAAAATCAACAGACAAAACAACAAGATGACCAAAACTGTTTCTGGATATCCACTTCACAGAGCTCATCTCCCTCGGCCCAGCAAGCTTAAGACCTCCGACCCTGCAGCTGGAAACCTCTGACTCGGCAAGCACTTGGTTTGGAACTTTCAACTCCTAGCGCATGGAGCGATATGCATCAGTCGACAAGTAGACTTCTCGTCCCATGCATCCTCGTTATGGCATGTTGATTTGGTATCTCAATTGTTAAACGTGGCAAAGATGGAGGGGTCTCTGATACCGGAATCCACAGGAGATCTAAATGAGGGGCGTGGCTTGGCGGCGATTGCCCCTCCTCCACTCTTGACTGCCAGGTTCCATGGTCGGTAAAGTGGGGAAGCAGGCAAGCTGATACCGTAGTGTGCGATACGCTGGTACCTACAGTTGCATGCATCTGCATCTGTTGAAATGAATCATCAAAGTGAAAAAGGTGATTGATTAATTGATTGAAATTATCTAGTCTATGAAGCTCTATTTGTATTAAAATAGAGCGTTTGAAAAGAATGTGTGTTTGCATGAGGGAATTGATCCCTCATGCACCTAAGCCATTTCCCTCCCGTGAGCCATTTTCTCACGGGATCTCCAAACTGAGAATCCAAACGGATTATCAGGATCAACCGGGTGCCCCGGTGGCACCCACCCTTTATTTCAGCAGCATCTTGATTAATTCCAAGATGCATAATTCTAGAAGATGTCGAATCTTTAGTGAAGCAGTTTAACAAAAGGAGTTGGATTCGTTCCAGAACAGAACCGATAAGTGCGTTGTGGGTCTCACTTCATAACTTCAAAATGTGTTCACGTGTCCTACATTTGGAGTTAAGCAAGGAACTATTCAACGGCTTAAGCAATGACAGGAGAGCCATTACGAGGTTTACAGGACTGCAACAGAAGTCTGCCTTCGCAGTGGTAGCAATATGACCAAATCAGGTCCCAAAAGTGAGCCTCAGGTCGTCAAAAGACTTCTGAAAAGATCTTAATATCAGATGCAAAACTCCGCAAAGAAAAGACCGAGTTTTAAGTATGTATTTTTTGCTACATTTCTTATTTCCAATCAATCTAAGCCACAGCAACAAAAAAATTCCTCTCTCCCTTCGGCTCAACCGTCCCCATCCTCAAAATATCATCACCAACCGCCAGCCTCAGCCTCTCCGCCGTAGCCGGACTATCCAGCGCCAAATACTCCTTAACCCCATTATCCCTCCTCGCACTCACCAGGGCCTCCCTCAACGCAAACAATACACTCGCTCCCAAAAACAAAGGCGGCTCTCCCGTCCCCTTGCTACTCTGTATACTCCTCAGATGTTTCCATCCCCCTTCAACATCTTGAAGGAATGACACATTGAATTCCTGCGGGATGTCTGAGAATCCGGGGATTTTGTAGGTTCCGGGACCACGGGTGAAGAGCTCGCCTTTTTGAGTCCAGAGTGATTCTTCCATTGTGAAGAGACCTTGTCCTTGAACGAAGGCCCCTTCGATTTGTCCGTAGTCAATAGCAGGGTTGATGGACCGCCCAACATCCATCTTGATATCCGTTCTCAAAACCGTATGATCCCCCGTCAACAAATCTAGCTCAACCTCCGAGCATCCAATCCCCTGAGTAAAATAATAATACATCGGTTTCACAGTCTTAACATCGTAATTTCCCCACGTGTATCCAATCTTGGGCATTTTCCAGAAGCCGTTTGCAGCTAGGTTCACGCGGTCGATATATGCGGCATGCGCGATGGTCTTCATGCTTGCGGATGGACCGAATTTTGACCAGTAGGGAGCGAGACGGGCGTTTAGTTGGTCGCAGGCGTCTTTAACGGCCATGCCGTTGAGGTCGCTGCCGGAGGAGGCAGCGGTGGGTGAGGCGTTGGCGGTGTGGTAGGAGGCGGTGTCTTGTGTGAAGATGGCGTCGATTGGAACGTTGAGTTCTTGGGCTGCTACTTGGCACATTTTCGTGTATAGACCTGTGTGGTTTCGTTAGCATGTTTCGGGGTTATAAAATTGAGAAGCGAAGAAGTTTACCTTGGCCCATCTCAGTACCGCCATGATGGAGAAGTACACTTCCATCCGCAAAAATCTTCACACTTGCAGCCGCTTGGTTGAGATGCAGCGCAGTAGCAAAACTGAGCCCAAACTTAACAGGAAGCATTGCAATGCCTCGCTTCTTCCACTTATTCTTCTTGTTGAACACCTCAATGGCAGCCTTTCGCTCTTCATAGTTGCACAATTCCTTCGTCTCCTTGAACAATTGGGGGATGTGCCAGTCAACGTCAATCTGCTGCAGGAAAGGCGTGTATTCCCCCTGTTTGTACAGATTCTTGATCCTCAGATCATCAACTGACATGCCGAGTTCTTCAGCAACTGCTGTCATGTAGCTCTCGGCTATGAACATCGCTTGAGGGCCGCCGAAACCTCGGAAAGCGGTGTTGCTGTGAGTGTTCGTCTTGCAGAGATGACCCCGGATGTGAACATTCGGGATTTCGTAGCAACTATCCACGTGTGTACAACAACGATCCATGACAGCTCCTGACATATCATATGAGTACCCGGCATTATTATAGATGTTCGCATCGAGAGCCACGAGTTTCCCATCATTCATGACTCCGACTCTCCATCGTGCCTGAATAGGGTGTCTTTGACCAGATGTCATCATATCCTCGTCTCTATTCAACATGCATCGCATAGGTCGTTTCTCTTTCTTTGCAGCAATTGCGAGAATAGCAGCTATCGGTACACTTCTTGACTCCTTACCACCAAAGGCACCACCCATTCTCTTTACTCTCGCATTTATGCGATTGCTTGGGACTCCTGTGACCTGGCTAACGAATTCTTGTGTTTCCATAGTATTTTGGGTCGATGACCAGACTTCCATGGTGCCATCTTCAATATGAGGTATTGCCAGAGCCGCATTCGTTTCCAGGTAGAAATGCTCTTGACCTCCCATTCTCGTGGTTCCAGAAACAATTCGATCACATTTGCTGAATGCATCCTCGATGTTGCCATCGATCGCAAGGCCTTTTTTCAGCATCCGTCCATGTTTGTAGAAACTCTTTGCTTCAATCGCCTCATCAATTGTGAGAATTACTGACAAATCTGTGTAAGTGATTTTAACTGCTCGTGCTGCAGCTTGTGCCTGCAGAGCCGTCTCCGCGTAGACCATGCCAATCGTTTGGCCATGGGAGAAGACCTCGCCATCAGCAAAAAATTGCTCATCTTTTATGACAGATCCCCACAAGTTTTGCTCTTTTGAGAGACTGTTTTTGTCAACATAACCCACGGCGAGTCCAGGACCAATTGCTGGTGTCCAATCGACCTCGAATTTTGCATGTCCTCTTGAGGAAAGAACGAGTGCGCCGTAGAGCTCCCGATCTTGATGTGGCATATCGTCCACATATTCTGCTTCTCCCGTATTTTGCTTGAGCGCGCTCAAGTGAGGCACTTGCTTGCCGACAACTCTTTGCTCATACGGATTCGTGTTGTCCCGGGCTCCGTGCGAAATGCCTCTGTGGATCTCGTTGATTAAATCTTCGTCCACTTCTCCAAGTCCCAACTCTTTCACAACCTCGTGCCAGAACCGGAAGAAGAATGACAACGCAAGAGTCTTTCGATAGGTGGCCATTCCTCCAGGTACCCCAAAATTGAGGTTGAAGTCCTCACCTAGTGCTTTTAGGCCAGTATCTAGAGTCCTTGAATCATACCATTTCAGTCCCTGCAGCGAGCTTTTCGCTTTCTTAGCCTGCGTTGTGAAGGGTGCCATCCCCCCGTAGGCAAGACAGATGTCTTCAACACAACCCTTGCCGTCCAACCTCACTCGGAAGGCTGCCGTCACAATGGCAATATCGTCGTCTTTCCTTTTTGCTTGCTTGTATGCTTTCATGACCTCTTCAACTTCAGCTGCTGGGATTGGAACTCGAATTTTGGTAATTACGGAATCGGCGGGGAGACTTGTCTTTCTGTAAGAGATGAAAAAGGAGTCCATCGGCAGTGGAAATTCGCCACCAGCTATACTCCGAGCCATGATTGTAGCTCCGGAAGCAAGCAGGACTGGGCTCATGTCTGAAATGGGAGATGCTGTAGCAAGATTTCCTGCCAGAGATGCGGCATTACGAATCTGTCTACCAGCAAAGTATCGCAGCTGTTTTCTGCAAGCCTCGAGCACCAGACCTCTTCTGCCCAAGCTCTTGTACAGTGACTTGCACGCATATTCCAAATCTGTCAATGACGTATTTGCGCCTATCACCAATTCTTTCATTGCAGAGAGCGCTTCTTTTGATTCAGGCACAACCATGTCTTTGAGCTCGTCGATCTCTGCTACGAAGACGGAGACCGCGAACTGAGAATTTTTGAACTTGACTTCCACTTGAACTTCACTCGCGCCCCCTACAAGCTTGATGGTAGGATCTAAATTCTTCAGAGAGAGTAGTTGATCTAGAGTGGTAGGTCTGAGCCATATTTTCTTGGAATTTCCGTAGCATATTGGAGTCTTTTCGAATTTCCGCAATGATGGTGGAAAGATCAATTCTGTCGCAGGCGTGTAGGGCAAAAATGGAAGTTTCAGCTTGCCTCCGTCATTCGCTGGTGGGGGCGCGTCCAGCACAGTGCCGGCTTTTGTGCCTTCTCCCTCTTGCCCTGGCGGAGGATCCCTCACTCGAGATTTTATTGGTTTTCCGTAGTCCGTCCCTGTGATTTCTGTCTCATTTAGACTTTGACTGCTAGCAGATGATTCCTCGTTAGAAGCAGAGGGGGATTCTTCTGAGGCAGATGTCGTCTCAGTTGAGTCTCCTCCCGAGCAGGTTGTCGATGCGTTCGGTTTGTCTCTACAGCAACCTCCGGGTCTTCCGCAAGATACTGCTGATTTTTTGAGAAGACTTTCTGGAATGACCTCGGATCGATATGGGACGTCTTTACCATCTTTATCGACCGCCATGCCAATATTCTCATCTGAAGGAGTCTCAACGAGACTGCCACCCAAGTCTTCGAGTATGAAGGTCTTTGCGGCTGACAGTATAGGTTTGTAACCTGTGCATCTGCACAGATTTCCATCCAAGTGGCCCTCGAGTTCGATATCACTTGCGGACAACCTAAACACCTTCGAGACTGGATCGTAAGAATTCCTTATCAACGCATAAAGTGACATTACTATTCCAGGAGTGCAAAAACCACATCTAGAACTTGTCAACAAATGCAGCCTCGAATTGACGACAACACCCATAAATGATTCTGCTAGCTACGATGTTTGGGAGACTCGGGAGCTACCTACTGGGATCCATGCAATTTTGATATTCTTTCTTGTAATGGATGTGGATTTTCCACGTTACCAAGTCCCTCAACCGTGATCAAGTGTTTGCCAACAACTGTGAGGTATTGTCAAGACACAATTAATTGATGGATTTCAGGGTCGCATACCTCCGACCAAAGGAAATAGGCAAGCGTTAACCGCCACATGCCTCAATTTTCCTTTCTGTCTTGTATCAATGCTTTGCAACACCACCGTACAAGCTCCGCAACCTCCTTCGCCGCAACCCAGCTTCGTGCCTTTTGATCCATGTTGTGATCTTATGAAGTCCAGGAGCGTCCATTCTGGGTTTGGATTTTGCAGCTCAACTTTAGTGCCATTCATGTAAAATTTGAGGCTAGATTCAGTGAAGTCCGATTCAATCAGCGTCTGGAGCTTCTCAAACGCAGCCGGGACTGCCGGCCTAGAAGAGCTGAAAGGCAGTGCCATCGTGAATTTCTGTTGAGAAAATAGAAAACGCCAGAACGAAATGAGGAATGAGAAATGAGAAATGAGAATCAAAGGAAAAGTCAAGCAACTGTGGTGTATGGTAGATGTCATTTATGACATGCTGTGGAATTATCGTCACGCGATCAACGGTGACCTATCAAAGATGGATGATGGATGATGGATGGTTTCAGATGCGGGCGCGGCCGTGAGACGAAGAGGGGAAGTTGGCTGGTATGTGGATCAGAGGCTTATCATCGGTGAAGGAGGCGGTCGCTCCGACGCCATGATGCGGGGATCCACCTCCACTCTTGGCACACCGATCTCTAACAATTGCTTCCGCCCACCTTCGACGTGCCAATCTTTGCTCGTGCTTGTACAGCGGCAGTTTTCCATGCAAGTTCGATCCTACATGAATATTTCGGTGGTGGGGTGGTGGGGAGAAGGGGCACGTACCTGGAGGGTTTCCCTAATTTGTTTTGTTCTTGAAAAGTTCCAATGGCTTTATCGAGTTGAATCTTGCTTCACCTTCTTCAACAGCCCTTCTCTTCACCTCTCGCATAAACACCATATCTTTTTCTCTACTTCGCATATATCTCTTTCCGTAGCAGACTATACGAGATCGTTTCCACTCACCAAAACACTTCATCATGCCGTCCAGAATCTCCCCGTCCGGCTTCAAAGAGCTGTCCGAAACCAGTTTGTTCAAGCCTCTCAAGCTGGGAGGCATTCAGCTCGAGCACAGAGTCGTAATGGCTCCATTGACACGTATGCGCGCGCAAAAAGAGTCAGAGGGTGTCTTTGCGCCAGGCGACTTGAACGTTGAATATTATTCCCAAAGAGCATCCAAAGGAGGCTTCATGTTGACAGAAGCATGCCCGATTAGCCGTCTAGTATGGATCTTAATTTCAGTTTCTCGTCTTGTGAAGGCTTGCTAATTTCTGTACGATAGGCTTGTGGCTATCCTGGAGTTCCTGGAATTTTCACACCAGGCCAAATTGCAGGCTGGAAGCGAGTTACTGATGCCGTTCACGCAAAGGGAGGATTCATCTACTGCCAGTTATGGCATGTAGGACGCGCAACTGTACCTGCACTTCTCGATGGGCATGACGCTGTCAGCTCGAGCAGCATTCCCATGATCGGAAATGCGTTGAATGGAGATCCCTTCTGCGCTACGCCTCCCAAAGCCATGACAGTCGATGATATCAATGATATTGTCAAGAAATTCGCTGCTGCTGCTAAAAGGGCTTTGGAAGCTGGATTTGACGGAGTTGAGATCCACGGGTAAGAGAAATCCTCAAAACGGAAATACTTGACATGAGCTGAGAGTTTTATTAGTGCCAACGGATATCTTCTCGATCAATTTCTCCACGACAACGTCAACACTCGAACTGATTCGTATGGAGGATCGATTGAGAACAGATGCAGGTTCCCGTTGGAAGTGATCAAAACGGTGACCGAAGTTGTTGGCGCAGATAGAACAGGCATACGATTGTCTCCGTACAACTATTTCCAAGATACCCGGGACTCCAACCCAAATGCTCACTGGGCATATCTGTGTGAGCAAATCGCCACCCTTCCGAAGGAGAACCGTCTTGCGTACGTCCACATGGTTGAGCCAAGATTCGACGAAGTTCTGGATGAAGCAGCCAAAATCGATGCTCTCGCGAGCACAACCAAATCCGAGGCTAAGGCTCAGTCCCTCGTTCCGTTCCAACAGATTCTTCAGAAGGGGGATGTCAGATTCCTTGCCGCCGGAAGCTTCAACCGCGACAACGCGGCGCCCAAGGTTGAAGCTGGTCATGCCGACGGGGTTGTCTTTGGAAGGTGGTTCATTGCGAACCCGGATTTGCCAACACGACTCGCAGAAGGTCTGCCTTTGAACTCTTATGACCGAACCACCTTCTATGGTGCCGATCCACCCAGCAAGGGATACGTCGACTATCCATTTTATGAAGCCACTGTTGTCAAAGCGGCGGCCTCATAGAAGCGCGTCGTTGTCGTACCAAAGGTCCAATGAATTGAAGCTGAACAGGGTGTTAGGAGAGAAGAAGCATAGAGGCGACACGGGAGTCGTGGGCGAAGAGGCTGTTGTTCACATTGTGATTGTTTGCTACTGCTGGTGTTCTGGTTGAGAGGGACGCGTTCGCGCTCTGAGAGGCACAATAGCTTGGCATTTTCAAGTGATCGAGATTTTCCCTCACTGAGCAACTATGACCAAGGACTTGGATTGTTATATGATGCAGACTAGAGGTTGCACATATATTTCAAGCATTGTTAGAATTATAAATGTTCAAAAACCGGAAGCTGGACAGATAAATGTATCTCACGTGAATGACTAGCAAACTGCGTACGAGGGAATGCAGCATGGCAATATTGATGCCAACTTCCTTTGCCCAATAGCTTTCCCAAACTCCGCCGGCCTTTTGGCAGAACAGGCTTTCCAAGATGACCCAATGACTCCTTCGTAAATACTAACCGAAAATACCAATTGCTTATCTCAGAAGACTCTCGTACTCATTGATCCTCCTTTCTGCCACTAGGCCTCTCAGCACTTTCATGCCTTCGTGCACAACTGCCCATCTGATGGTACTCAAATGCTTCGCCATCACTGCGGTCAAACCGCCGGTGGGATATTTACCTACCATTCTCCAAAGATCTTCAGGGGTAACGCTTGTCATTCCACTGACCAAAGCATTCATCTCTGCCTGTGCATCCCACACAATATCATCGTGCTGCCCAAGATTCATAGCACCATTTTCGTGACCACCCTTGTCGCTTCCTGCAAAATGAAATCCCCAACATGTGAGCGTGGCGATGTATAAGCACCATGGGTAATGGAACACATCGTTTACGTCCCAGCTGTCTAGATTCATGATGCCATCGCGGAGAAGATGTGCTGCATGCCATGAAGCTTTCACCGCTGCTGAAGAACTGTCTGGTTTCGCCCACTGCTTAAGTATAGAACGAGATCTATCATAGTCGTTTCGGGAGACTGGTCGACCTATTATATGGCGTGCTCCTGCATAGATCTGGAGATCTAAGATTTCGACCTTGAGGATGATATGAGCAGCGTGATAAATGGCTATGCTTGCAGCACTGAATTGAATGAAATCCTTCTTCAATGCTGCATTATCTTTCAGCGAAAGTGACATGCTCATGCAGTACGTGTCAAAATCCGCTTTCCATGCATCGTAGGACTGTGCAAGGCGATTCTGTCGATCTTGTACTGTAGGTCCGACGAACCCTAGCACTGTTGGCAAATAGCTCAATTATCAGAAAGATGGAACTCACCTAGCGAAGTTTGGTCTCTTCTCTTCATATCCCAAGAAAGAGACATTAAGCCATGAAGAATGAGAAGTTGAGAAAGTGCATTGAGCTGAGCAGGCGGAGACGCAGAACCAGGATTTACATATAGTTTCAGAACTGATAAGAATGAAATTTCTGTCTCTTTTCTGAAATTATTGTACCACTCTTCAGCCGAATCTGCTTCCCAAGTGGTTGGATTGCAAGGGAGCGATACCCGTAGCTCGAATGCAGACATGCAAAGTGATTGGGAGAAAAGCACTGCATGCTGCGTATCCCAGAGGAAGCAGAGGAGGGCAAGCCTGTATTGTGTCAATTTGAGTGAGCAAGTGAGCAGGGGATCATGTACAGTACCTTTTACGTTGCTCGACATCTACGAATGTGCGCCACTCGGACTCAAGGTCGCCGGTCCCGTCATGAAGACTAGGCTGTTGTACGGTCTGGCAATTACTCCTCCGAATGAGGCTAATTTACGTTAGCAAATGATTCTGGAGTTTTTGACAGGAAGAAGTGAGGGCAGCATACTTGATGAGCAAGCCGTGAAATAAATGAGACATATCATGCTGCGTCTGCCCAGCTCTAGATTTCCCAAAACATTCTACAAGCAAAATTGTCTGGAGCATCCACAAGTGCGGTTGTGCCGTGAAAGCTGCATGTTTAAATATCTCTGCCCTTAGAACATCATGGATACAGACTGCTAGCCTATGGCATGCCTTGTCACCATATGTTGCGCCAAGTAATAAGACTGAAATCAACAGTAAAGTCTCCATTTGAGAGGGGTCAAAGGTCGATTGATGAAGGAGCGGATATGTGATATTAAACTTTGTGAAAAATAGATCACTGTAATTTTGCAGAGCAGAAAGTGACAAAAGAGGATGATCATGAGTGATCAAAAGTCCTTCTGGCGTCTTTGGACCAGCTTGGACAATGAAATCGAGAACATGGCTCCGCGAACCCTCATCTATAATCGGCAGGGTTCTTGTACGGGACGTTGGTCGATACGTTCGGAGAGGGTCAACGGCTAAAGCCGGTTCCGGCCTATTCAGAGCATGTTGAGGTTTCGGGGATGGTTGATGTTCCGATACAGATATTTGCGACGTCGTTGACGGGTAATGCTGAGGTGAGAAGTTTCCTGGCGATGAATTATCAGCTGGTGACAAAGCATGAGAGACACTGGATATAGATGTCCCTGGAAAAGGCATGCTAGAGACAGAGCCATGTCTTTCCGAATCTATTTGCATTTGAACCATGTTGGGCTGATCCTGGAAAAGGCCATTTTCTAACGGCAAAGAAAATCTACTGTTGGATAAGCTCTCTTGTGTGAGCGGTTGTCTACACATGTTGTTGAAATTCTCATTCGATCTTGGACTTTGCCTAGGCTGACTTCTATTCTGAGACAGATCTGGATCGAGGGGCATCCGAAAATCTTGATCAAATCCATTAACGTCAAACAGCCAGTTGTAATTATTCATTGTCGTGAACGGCATGTTGAAGGAGCTTGCTACAAGCTTATTAGGGTCTGTGAGTGATCAAGGATGGCAGTAACTTTACCTGTATCGGGATTGAACATATCATCCCCGGGCCTGCCAGTACCGGTTGAAGACTGTAAAGACTGAGAGCCCCAGGAAGAGTTTGAGAGAAACTCGCACATATCTGGAACATCATTCAAGAAAGATGGAAGCGGATCAGGATTCCATTGATCAGCTGGCATAGCTACAATGTTCGTACCTTGCTGCTGATGTTGGCCATCTGAAACCGAGCTGATCTGAGAGCTTGGTGGCGGCAATTGCTCTACATTCTGATGCATCTCGTAGCCATCGTTGTGAGAGTTGTCTTGTTGCTGGGAATCTATGAGCGGAGGGTTTCTGTTTGGTCGCGTGGGCCGCTTGGTCACTATGTTGCCATCTGCATCGCGCCACAGCCTCTTTCTTGTTTCCATTACTCCTAGTCCGTAGCCTCCAGCCTCGTCATCTTTCTGCTTATGACGGGCCATGTGTCTGTCCAACAAATCTGGGCGATTGAAGTGGACGGAACATCTTGGACAAGTGCTATCTCCCAGGCCATGGCCTAGACTGTGCCTCTGAAGATGATCTGACCTTGTAAATGCTTTATTGCAACCTTCATGTCTGCAAACGTATTTCTTTCGCTGTCCCTTCGCTGACGTTCGCGCAACAGTGGAGGCGGGGCGACTCGACGTCTCCTGCTGGCCTTGGCCTGCACTCATTCTGCTTGCACCCATTCTGCCCTCGTGGAACGAGTAGCCGGATTGGCTTGGTATCTCAACGAATAATGCAAGTAATTTACATGGATAAACAGAAATATCTTGAAATGTCTTGCCACTTCAGTGTATAATTGGAATACAATCAACAAGCAAAAGTGTTGTTGAACACTGGAAGTGGCAGAAGTGGCAGAAGTGGGGGGACGACGCTTTCTTATCATTATCAACATATGTACATACATAGCGGTGGAGACGCTAAGGGAAGTCGGAGTACTCGTGGTTACTCGTGCTTAGGTAGCTTGAGCCTTATCAAGGAGCGACAAGGGGAAAAGCTTCAAACAGCTTATCGACACTTACCAACCTCTTCACTCGACGGAAAATCGCAGATGATTTCCATGTGGCATAGACAGATCTTGTATAGATGCTGGCCCTTGAGATCCTACAAAGGTTCGGGGAAGGTACCATAGTGTGTCGAATTCGTCAACAGCATTTCCGACATTTCTGACATTTCTGACATCTCTGACATCTCTGACATTTCTCATCATTCCGCGCTTGAAACATTGTAACTTTCTGCAAATATGAGTCTCCATTCTTCTGACATGGAAGGCAAGAAGCAGCCTGTCACTGTCTCTAGTGATGATGGCAAGGTCGAAGAAGGACAGATCTACGATGCAATTGACAAGAAGTCCGAAAGGTCATATGGTAGGCAGCTTCAACTCCAGAGCAAGAACTGAACGATTCGCTCATTGTTGTGCAGTCCGAAAACTCGATTTCTACCTGCTACCTTTTCTGTCCTTGGTAAGAGCACTTCCACTTAGTTCATCAAACAGCAGCATCATAGGGTCTAACCATCGTTGCAGATGTATTTCTTCAACTCAGTAGATCGAGTAAGAAGTTTCCATCTCTCAATTCCGCAATGGAACCTCGCTCATACTTTTGAATAGAGCAATCTCGGCAACGCAGAAACAGATGGCTTGAGCAAAGCTCTCCACTTCAAAGGAAACGAGTACTCGCTTCTAATCCTGCTATTCTATGTACCATTTGGGTTGTGTGATCTGCCTCTCAATCTTTTGACGAAGCTCTTCTCCGGCAAGATCATGCTGCCTACCCGTAAGGAACACCCGTGCCTCCAATATACTAGGAATGAATAACTAACCGGGAACAGTAATGTTTGCATGGGGGTCATTCGCACTTATCCAGTGTGCAGCAAAGAACTTCGCAGGTCTTCTCGTCATTCGCCTTCTCCTTGGGTAAGTTCAAGCTTGGCTGTTTGCTGAAGTGATTGCTAAATGATCCGAACCTAGAACATGTGAGGCTGGCTTCTTCGCCGGCGTCGTCTTCTACATGACGCTCTTCTACACCCGCGGCGAACTCGGTTTCCGCCTAGCAATCTTCTTCGGCTCTGCCCTCCTCGCCGCCGCCTTCAGCGGCCTTATTTCCTACGGCGTCTTCCAAATCAACAATCCCCACGTCCAAGGTTGGAAATGGCTTTTCATCATCGAAGGGGCCCTGACCGTGCTCGTTGCCGCTGTCGCCTTCGTCTATCTTCCCGGGACTCCAGAGAATGCTTGGTTCTTGAACGCTGAGGAGAAAAAGGCTGCTAAAGCCAGAAGTCTTAGAGATGGGAGCAAGACAGTTGAAAGCGAGTTTAGTCTCAAGCAGGCTTTTGCTACGTGGAAAGGGTGGAAGTTCTATCTGTGGTGCATTATCTGCTTCACCTACCCCGTAGCCTTTTCCACGACATCAAATTTCCTACCACAGGTAAGCATTTTCTGCCGTTTGCTATACCCAGACTAACACATCGAAACAGATCGTCGCCCGTCTCGGCTACTCAACCGTCAAAACCAACCTCTGGACCGTAGCCCCCAACGCCGTCGGTTTCCTCGTCCTCCTTGCCGTCGCCAAATCCTCCGACCACTTCCGCGAACGCACCTTCCACATCGTCTTCGCCCTGTGCCTCTCCCTAAGCGGCATGATAATCCTCGCAACCATCGACGTCCTCTCCAACAAAGGCGTCGCGTACTTCGCTTGTTTCCTCATGGCTGCTGGCGCATACACGCCTTCTGTCCTCGTGCATTCTTGGCACAACAATAACAATTTGGAGGAGAATTCTAGAGCGGCGAATACGGGTTTACTTGTGGGTTTGGGGAATCTGGCGGGCATTTTGAGCGCGGCGACCTTTAGGAAGGAGTATGCACCGGTTTATAAGCCGACGTTGATTGCCACTAGTTGCTGCAACGCGGTTTGTATTTGTTTTGTGTTGTTCATGGGGATTTGGATGAAGCGTGAGAATGCGAGGAGAAATCGCCAGCAGGGTGTTGTTCTTAAGGCCGAGGATGTAAATACAGACATGTTGGCTGATGGGGAGAAGAGTGAGCAGTGGAGATACTTTACGTGAGTGGGTGAAGGGGCTGGCCTGGAGAATGACTGTTGGAATGGGTGCAGATAGAAGTTGTTGAATAGAGGCCCTGGCCGGGCCCGGATTCTCCGTTTGGAAAAGGGGTGCATGAGGATCCTCGGGATCCTCGAAGCAAACACTTGTCAGCAAACAACAAACACAAATAGCAAACCATATAGCAAACACTCTATTCGTATTCAAATAGAGCTCTATAGGTAGATAGTTTTCATTAATTCAATCAATTTGCATTTCAACAGAAGTCACGTTAGAAGATCTTTTCATAATGAATACAAATCTTAGACGATGGGTTGGACTAACGACAGTAATTGATCCATCTAGGTAGATGAGTGGACGGAATGATGATTGCTGATCTCAAGTCTTTGACGTGCCTTTCGGATCTCGCTTACTCTGTCTTGTGTTGATATTCTCAATTTAATCGCCTTGTCATCAATCGTATTCTTCATTCAACAATACATTTAGATTATACGCTAACAGGCAGAAAATCACAATATTCCAATCTCGACTGTACCTTACCACCATCCTCTCTCTCTTCCTTCCAAAGCCTGTCCACCTCTTCCTCACATCTCCATCCCAATAGGAACGGCGCAAAGCCTCTGTCCTTCCATGCCAAAGCATCGCCAGGTTCGCCTGCCCTCGTAACTCTATCTCGCTCCTCCTGTTCCAGCCCATCATGCAAATGATACAAATACTGCTGTGTGTTCCCTCTCTCAACTATCGTTTCCGTTCTCTCTGCGCGAATCTTCTGATATATATCCAACAACTGCTTCTTTCTCCTTGGCGAAAAGGGACCCTTCTGCCTTGCAAACAACTCCCCCAAAACAGCGCCATCCTCAAGCGACATGCCAGCACCAGAAGCAAGATACGGAAGCGTAGCATGCACAGCATCACCAAGAAGTATGAAAGCGCCAGAGGGGTGCGACCACTGTTCCAGGCCGGGCCGAATGCAAAGACGCCATTTGTAGACTGATTCACAGAGACTGAGAAGTTTGGGTATTCTTGGGTCCCAGTCTTTGTACAACGCTCGCATTTCCTCGACGTTGCCTTCTGTGACGTTCTGTCCGGCGGGGATATCGTCGGGGACGAGGAGGACCATGTTGAATTGCTCGCCGCCGCGGAGGACGTAGTTGACTATTTTGATCAGCAAAGTTTCTCGATTTATCAGAAGATTTGAGAATGAAGATTCCACATACCAGCATGAGCATCCGGCCCTAGCCAATAATTAACCTGCGGCTGCGTCACAAACGGCGCCAACTCCGGATCCTTCAACATCTCCTTCGTGGACAGCAAAAGTCTATATGCCAGATCTCCTGTCAAAACAGGTGGATCTTCCCTCCCTAGCATTATCTCCCTCAACCGACTGTTAATCCCATCTGCTCCAACCACCAAATCCGCAACATGCTCTTCTCCATTTTGCAACACCACGGTGGCTGTCTCCCCATTTGGATGGCACCGGACATCAGATACTCTCGCGTTGACTTTTAATTTTGCCCCTAGCTCAACTGCACGATCCAGAAGACAGGTATGCAGGTTCGCGCGGTGGAAGTCCCAATAAAATGTACCGGGATATTGGGCTGCCGAAGCAGCGGTGTCCATAGAGCATATTGTGTTTCCTTTCCAGCCTAGGAAATTGACTTGTGAGGGTTTCGTCGAGCATTTGTCAAGGGCATCTTTCAGTCCCCAGCTCTGTAGTACTCGACTACCGTTCGGAAGAATCTGAATTCCCGCACCGACCTGGAAAATGTTAGGTTGATATTTTGAATTGGCGAAGATAGAAGGGGTTGAAGTACCTCGCCGATTTCTGATGCTGCTTCGAAGACTTCTACATCGTGCCCGGCTAGGAGAAGGGCAATCGCTGCGCCGAGACCCCCAAGTCCTGCTCCTACGATGATGATCTATGACAGGTTAGACTTCAAATTTATTCATCGTTTCCATTAAATTCAGAACATACCTTTAATTTTGAAGCACCACGCCTCTGTGTCTTCTGCTTTGGGGTAATAGTAGCCATTTCGAGAGGTGGATATGATGATGATCGCATGAATTCGGTACGACAGACAGCACTTTGGGATTTTTTTGGATCCTCTCAGCCTTTTACATGAGGCTACCAAGCTCCGAGAGGTCGAACATAGAGATGCCACAGTAGGCTGACAGAAGTGGAGTATTGATAGACGATGGGAGACAAGACTCAGGCGCGAAGATATGACATGGAAATTCTCCAACGACTCCTAGTGAGGTACGAGAACGCTCTTGCGATACCCTCGACGAGATACCTCAACATCCTCCACCATTGATGCAAGGCCGATGCGACAAGTGGGAAGTAACGGCTCCATCTGGGACTTCGACTCGGGACCTGGACCAAGAGATATGCATTGCACTTGCAGCAGTGGGTGGATTCTTGGAGTTGGAGTAGAATACCATCTCTTCAGTGGAGGAAAGGGATGGATGGATGGCATGAGTGCGGAGATAAATTAGTACAACGTTTAAACGTGACTGCATCGACAAGATACGAAGCTGCAAGATATAACATCGATAAGGAAGGTGAAGATAGGGTATCAGGGTATCTCCTCCACTCTTGGCATGCCCACTCTCTTTGGCCGCCAGCATCTGAATCCTAGGATCCACTTCCCGACACCCCGCAGTTCGGGAAGGCAAGCCAGCGCTGGGATCAGGCAATGCGTGCCTTATCATTATTGTTGAATTCCGAGTGTTCGGAGCCCCTGACTCGGGGGCTCCGGATCACATGATTCGCAGGAGTGGAGGAAGTGAGAATTTTTCTCACTTCCCCCACTACTCGGATCCAATAGCCGACCTACTAGGGGTCACAAATAGATATATATATATATATATTAGATAGATTTGATAGATCTTGAATTGATATGCTATTTACTATATAAAAATTGTGTTTGATACTGCCGCTGTTAAGAGCCCTCGATTCTCATATTTTGAGAACGAAGATCTCTCACTTTCTACAATTATCGTACATCTCCCAAGGTTGGGCTGGGCAAGGGATGGGAGCTTCATGGGAGCTCTGTGAACTTTTTTTGTCTGTCTTCGGTTTGCCACGGAGTTGAGCAAGAAACAACTCTTCTCAGGGGCAAACTTACCGATACAATTGAGCTTCTTCCCACTGCTCAAGTCAAACTCCTCTTGCCCTATCATAATCACAATCTGTATCTGAGATTCCAACGCTGATTATCTGTAAATAATCTCAAGCTTTGAAAATCGTCGTGTACTCACAATGCCTTCTGAAGCCCCTCCTATTCTCGACTTTTCTGGTACGCGAAGCCTGCTTTCCACATAAGGCAAATCAGGTGCTGACAAAGGTAGTTTTCTACGGCGAGGACACAAAAGCAAAAGAAAAACTGGTCCAAGATGTCAAGAAGTGCTGCTTGCACAACGGCTTCTTCCAGATCGTCGGGCACAGAGTACCAGCAGAGCTGCAGGAAAAAACACTGAAATGCGTAAAGGAATTCTTTGCGTTGCCACAAGAAGAGAAAAATAAGTCACACAAAGGTCGGGAATCTATGCCCTCTCCAGGGCACAAAAAATGCTGATGAAAATCCAGAGCAAAACACCTGGAATAGAGGATACGAGAAAATAGGGTCGCAAATACTTGAAGCTGGTACGCTACCAGACATCAAAGAAGGCTTTTATATCGGCGAAGAAATATCGAAATCCCATCCATATTTCGTCCAAAAGAAACTGAACAGTGGACCAAATGTATGGCCTTCGAGCGTGCAAAACGCCCATGAATTTCAAGCCACATCAATGGAATACTACAAAGCCATGCATGCCCTCGCACGCGATATCCTCATCGTCCTAGCACAAACACTTGATTTGGACGAGAGATATTTCGCAGAGTTCACAACAGGTGCAGTTGCGACGCTCAGATATCTCCATTATCCACCTCAGCCAAAGGATTCTGATGAGAAGTTGTCGAGGGGAATTGGCGCGCATACTGATTTTGGGTCGGTTACGCTGTTGATGCAGGATGAGGTTGCGGGGTTGCAGGTTTGGGAGAAGACGGCGAACGAGTGGCTTGATGTTAAGCCGATAAAAGGGGCGTATGTGGTGAATCTTGGGAATATGTTTATGCGATGGTGGGTTACCCGTAAAATGCAGTTTCTGAGTCTAATGCGTCAACTAGGTCGAATGATCGTTACATATCGAATCTTCACCGAGTCATCAACAAATCTGGGAAAGAGCGATACTCGATTCCATTTTTCTACAGTGGAAATCCCGATTATGTGATTGACTGTCTGCCAAACTGTCGGAAGGAAGGAGAGCCTGCGAAGTACCCACCTATTACAGTGGAAGGCGCGGTGGGAGGAAGTTACAAAGCGAGTTACGGGGCTGCTGAGGCATTCAAGAAGCAACAAAGTATTCCAGTGACCCCACAGGCTGTTGCAGTGTAATTTTGCGGGATTGCCTTGGAAAGCGAAAGTGTTGCGCATGTACATAATGTTTTGATGAGCAATGAAGGACCTCATGATAGATAGAAATGCACATATGACAATTGTATATCGAGTTGGTGGTGAACCATAAGTTCTGAATTCATGAAATTGTCTTCAAGCTCGAACGTTTCTCCTGAAATTACTTGAGTATCGAAAATGCGGATTTCTTTAGTTGGCGTCCTCGATGGCAGAATATCTTCCAACACAATTCCTCGCATCTCTGCGAACGCAACGGGACACATACCTGAAAAGGGGCACACAATCGTCCTCGCCATGCAACACAATCATGCTACAACAACCTTGGTAACTCATGAAAATCACGAGATCATGCGATTCCCTAATCAATCGCCAATCTACCCTAATTTTCCAATTTCCAAGCATATATGCGCTGCGATGCCGAAGTCTCCAGGATAACCCCGTGAGACCCCACTCTTCAACAACAGAGGGCGAGATAACCTGAACTCAGCCCTTGTGATTCTGGGGCAGGTTTGTAGGGGCCCCCGGCTGTGTTGATAACATCCGCTGTGTGTACCTGCACGCTCTGGAGCGCTATGCTATTTGGATAAGAGCAGTTCCAGATCATTTGAAATTGGTTTAAAACAACAAGTAAGTCCTTCCTTTGTTGCTCTGCTTGCATCAACTCAGAAAGTCTCAACTGTCGATTTTGTTTTGTTGAGTCAGAGACAGACGAGATGTCAGGTCAAGAGAAGAAGGTCGAGGAAATCACTCCCGTGGGAAGGACGGAGTCCTATGCCGTGGGAGATGCCCTCAAGTTAGACGACAAAGAGATTCGAGAATTCTATGGAAGTTCCATCACCGATTCATATCGGATCAAGTCGGAGCTCGTGAGCAAATGCTTCGAGGAGATTGGCATGGGGAGGTGAGTTTCTCAAGTTCGCTGATGAGATCTGATACTGACTCTACCAGATATCAATGGGAATTATTCGTTGTCACCGGCTTTGGATGGATCACTGATAATTTGTTAGTATAGCGGTGCCTCCGAAAGTTCTCAGCTAATTGGGTTATAGCTGGTCTCAAGGCATTGGAACAATCCAGCCGTCAATCAAACTCGAATTCACAAACGTCAACAGAATCGGCTTCAGCTCCATCGCTTACTACTGCGGCCTCATATTCGGAGCCTCGTTCTGGGGTATCTCAGCTGATTTCATCGGTCGTAAACCCGCTTTCAATGCCACTCTTCTCATTGGCGGTATCTTCGGAGCCGCAGTTGCTGGTCTGGATAACTTTGTCGGTTTCTGTATCATGTGGGCAATTATCGGTACTGCAGCTGGAGGCAATGTTCCCGTCGACTCAATGATCTTCTTGGAATTCGTACCTGGCTCCCATCAGTACCTCCTCACAGCATTGTCCGCTTGGTGGAACTTCGGTCAGGTCATCGTGTCTTTGATTGGATGGGTATTCTTGGCCAACTTCACCTGCCCAACGAATTCTACACCGGCAACTTGCAAGCGAGCGGACAATATGGGATGGAGATATACTATGATCACTCTTGGAGGACTCTCTCTTGTCTTCGCCGTCGTCCGTCTCTTCCTCTTCAAGATGCCAGAGTCTCCTCGTTACCTCCTTTCGAAGGGCAGAGATGCCGAAGCCGTCGAAGCCGTTAACTATGTTGCACGTAGGAACGGCAAACCCGAGCCACTTAACGTTGCCATGCTTCAGGACATTGACAGAGATCTCGGCATCACAGTCAACCTAGATGAGGGCAGACAAGGCCTCTCTCACTCTGATATCATTAAGGAGAACTTGAAAGACTTCAAGTCAGCTAATTACAGGGATCTCTTCGCAACTAAGAAACTTGCCTATCATACCGCCCTTATCTGGCTCATTTGGCTCACCGTCGGTAAGAACTATTCCCACTCTTAACTCTTTCTCAAAATAACAACAGCACAACAATTGACAAATACATAGGCATCGCCTACCCACTCTATTTTAACTTCCTCCCCACTTACCTCGCACAAAAGTTCACAGAACACAGCTCCCTATACCTCACCTACCGCAACTACTGCATCGAGTCTTCCGTTGGAGTCGTGGGTCCCATCACCGCCGCCTTTGCAGTCAACACACGTTTTGGTCGCCGTTGGATGATGGGAGGCTCAGCCATCGTAACAGGAATCTTCCTCTTCGCCTACACAGCAGCCAACACGCCTGCTGGAGACCTGGCATTCTCATGCGTGACAGGCCTACTGGGCAACTTCATGTATGCTATTATGTATGCCTTCACACCTGAGTCCTTCCCTGGTCCACATCGAGGAACGGGATCTGGTACTGCAGCGACGCTTCTGAGATTTGGGGGTTTGTGTGCGAGTTTGATTGGGACGTATACGGACTTCACTGTTGTGCCCATTTATATTAGTGCTGCGCTGTGGATTTTGGTGGGTATTGTTAGTTTTGGATTACCGTTTGAGACGCATGGGCGTGCTGCTATTTAGGAGTTGAATATGATGGTATGCTTAGATGAGAGTTGTAAGTAAGATTATATTTAGATGGAGATATAGATGTGAAGGTAGTCTCATATTAGACAAATGAATTTCATATTCACTTAGAACAAAGACTAACCTAGTAGACCTCATTTTCTAGCTATGTGAACTTGGAAGCATTTCCCTTCGCACACTCAGCTTAAAAATTTACAGCTCCGTTACCGTTCCTTTTTGTGTAACCTTAGTGTTAGCAATAGTATACTAAAGCTTAGTAGTATACTAGCTGTATACTACTATACTAATAATAGTACTAACTTAGTAATCTATGCTATAAGGTAAGGATTGAACATATAGCATAAGCTTAATGACTAGTATAGTACTAGACTTAAGGTAAAAGTGTTTATTTATTATATATATATAGAATAAGTTACACATGTTTATCTCCTTAGTAGCTTATAGCGTTGCTATTTCTTAGTCATCTTTAAGAGTCCTTGCAAAGGGAAATCTACATAGCGATGGCAAGGCATCCCTCCTACAGACCTCTTGTTACCTAGCGAGTCTCATGCACTCCTCGCCTATCTTACATGCAACGATTCCTTTTGAAATCCTTTGCGATTTCTATCCTTCCGTTTTCGCTTTTTCACTTACTTCTTTCCATTCTGCTCTATCAACTTCGTCAGCACCTTATCTCTCACCCTCGTCTCCGGCTTTACATTTCCCATCAGCTTGCTCACCGGCGGCACACAGGGAGCCACCGGATTCCCTATCGGGCTGAATATATCCAGCAGCACTCCCTGGACGAACGCCATCCCGCTCGAGCTGATCCAATACAGTAGCATCGCGCTAGGGATCTGCAACGTCATCGGTCCGATCGCCAACGCGAAGAGTTTCATGAACATGGCCACGCCGCGGCCGATTGGGCCAGGCTTAGTGGTTGGCGCTGGACGCCCGGAAAAATAGTGTTTGGGGATGAGATTGAGGAATATGGTTGCGGAGAGCATGAAGGGGAGGATGAGCATGGGATCCGGGGCGGCGAGGTCCGTGAACCACAGCATCCCTTCGGTGGCCATGGAAGGGTCGGCGGTGATGATTTGGGAGACGGTGCCGGGAGGCACGATGGTGCCTGATAAATTGTCGATGGCGTCGGTAATGGCTTCTGGAGCATTGATAGGGGTGGAATCGGAGCTAAGGAGCATGCGCCAAAAACCTTGAGTCGTGCCGCAGAGCCCGCGGATCGTCTCGATGACTGTTATGAAGAGGGGGAACTGGACGATCGGAGGGAGGAAGTTTTTATATGACTGACATCCGAATATTTTGTACAGCTCCTTCCGCTTCTTGCGCATGCCGCGCAGTAGGGTGCTCTGGGCGAGTGCGGCACCGGCGACTGGCGCCGAGGAGGTGGGCTTGAGGGTGTTGCGCTGGATCGCATGACGCCAGGAGTTCAGGAGGGGTTGCAGATTGGTTTGTTTAACCATCAGGCGACGGGAATGAAGGGTGAGAGGGAGTAGCATGAAGCGCACGGTGAGCGCGGCAAGAGGGAGGGTCGCCCACCAGGGGAGGACGTGGTGGATTGTGAGGAGGGCGGAGTTGGTGGTGGAGAGGATTGGATCGAGGACGTTGAACTTTTGCGGTCGGGTGGCATGGAAGTAGCGGAAGGAGGTGGGAGATGGTATGCAGCTCGAGGACTGTGGTTCTCGAGAAAGAGAGGATCGGAATTGTGAGGCTCTGGCTCTTGGGAGGGAGCGGCGGAGGAGGAAGGTCGACATGGTGGTGGGATGAATTATTTGGAGGGGAGCTCTCTCTGGTGGGCGAAGCCGCAGGTGCTCAATTGACGCAGTCAAACAGGCTTGCGGATAGTTGTGACCATGAGTACTTGTGAAGATGTTCGATCAGGACGGTCTCTGAGTGTATATGTCGAGAGTGCGGTGCTGATGATTGACAGATGCGCCTGTGAAGCGGTGAAGTTGTGAAAGTTGTGAAGTTCCTGGATCGAGGACTGATTATTATTGCTATCAGATCAGAGCTGGCTGTGTACCTAGGTACCTAGGTACCTGTGTACCAAGGCTCAGCCTGGTTATGATGACCGGAGATTTGATTCGCCGATAGCCACCAGCCCCTCCCACGTGTATCCCAGCAGCTTCAGCCTTGCGCCGTTTGCCAAGTCAGCCCTTCGACTTAGAAACAGCTTCCTCATCCCATTTCTCTCCTTTTCTTTCTCTCTGGATGAGAATATATTGTTGTTGTTGTTGCCGTTGTTGTTGTCTCGATCCCTATCCATAAGGGCAACATGATACCTTCATCAATAATCCTCATCGGCGTCACTGTGGTGGTGGCCTTTTCACCCCTTGTGGCGCTGATGTTTGGCCCAGCGCTTTTTGTGCTGTTGGCAGAGGCAGTGGGTCGATATTTGAAAAGGAAGACGGCAGCGCAAAGAGAGCAGATTCTGGCAATGGTGGCCGTAGCAGAAGAAGGGGAGGCGCACGCCAAAGATGTGAAAAGGCCAAGAAGACAGAGCGATGAAGAGTGGGAGACAGTGGACAGTTACGCCGCAGGTGAGGCCGCGAATGGAGATGTCGCAGAGAAGGACTGGGAGGGCATCGTGGGATTCTTTCATCCCTTCTGCAATGCGGGAGGTGGTGGTGAGAGAGTGCTATGGGCAGCAATCAGGGCGACGCAGAAGAGATGGCCAAAGGCGACATGTGTCGTTTACACAGGAGACCAAGATGTCGACAAACAGAAAATGCTGGAAAGGGTCGAGGTAAGTCAGACATTCCAATCGCAAGTGCAAGATATTGACCATATATCAAATAGAATCGATTCAACATCCAACTTCATGCTCCAACAATCAGCTTCCTATATCTCACAACGAGACACTGGGTTCTGGCCTCAACGTGGCCACATGTGACACTTCTCGGACAGTCCTTTGGATCCCTGATGATGGCCTATGATGCCTTTTCCCTGCTGGTGCCGGATATCTTCGTTGACACAATGGGCTATGCATTTGCGCTCAGTTTCTCCAAACTGCTATTCCCTGATGTGCCAACAGGGGCTTATGTCCATTATCCCACAATCTCAACAGATATGCTCAGCTCTCTCGAGGCCACATCTCCGACGTCAAATGGCGTAAGTGCCGGTCAGAGTGCTGGTACTAAGGGCGGAGCAAAGAAGATATACTGGGAAGTATTCGCAAAGATGTACAGCTGGGTTGGTGGCTCGATCGACATCGTCATGACAAACTCTACCTGGACACAGGGTCATATTCGCTCTCTATGGGGTCCATTCCGCGATAAAAGTCTCCGGACATCAGAGATTGCAGTTGTCTACCCGCCAGTGGCAGTCGAAGAACTAGAGCGCGAAATCGAAGTAAGTGAAGAGAGCGAGAAGCAGCGTTCAAATACGCTGCTGTACATCGCACAATTCCGACCAGAAAAGAATCATACTTTGATTCTGAAGTCATTTGCTGAATTCATGCGCACTGAGACGCCCGCTACTAAAGGAGCGAAGCTTGTGCTGGTTGGCAGTGTCCGAGATGATTCTGATTCCAAGCGCGTATATGAGCTACGTTTACTGGCCAATGAACTTCAAATAAAGGACAACGTGGAGTTCCACCTCGATGCCTCCTGGCCCGAGATCTTGGAGTGGCTACGGAAGGCTTCTGTCGGTGTGAATGGGATGTGGAATGAGCATTTTGGCATTGGAGTTGTGGAGTATCAGGCTGCAGGATTAGTGGCGGTAGTTCATAATAGTGGTGGTCCAAAGATTGATATCGTCACTGATGTGGATGGCAAGCCTACTGGTGAGTTTGAGGGGTTTTTTTTTTTGTTTTTTTTCTTT
>Ga0209512_1000730_pt1 | contig 49212 bp, 58 predicted proteins | sample frozenSSSSmetaG_FD_184142 | JGI IMG/M metagenome (GOLD analysis project Ga0209512, IMG submission 184142) | Glacier valley bacterial and archeal communities from Borup Fiord, Nunavut, Canada, to study Microbial Dark Matter (Phase II) -... | ecosystem: Environmental > Aquatic > Freshwater > Ice >...
AGATAGGAGCTTCGTGCTCAACTCAATACAGTATCTTACATATACTAGTAACGTGTTTTACGAAATCCTTTGTGTCTAATCCCCTACCTCCTCTGTTAAGTTAAACCTTTACGCAAGAAACCTCCGTGAGTCTTATACGTTTAAGACCTAGCGTTACACTGTAGTCCTACAGTTTACTCTTTTATGTGTCTCTTAAGGTTCTAAAGTTTTTTAAACGCTCTTGCCTCCTTTTTTACCCTCTTTTTCTATTCTTTTGCTTTTTTCTTAGTAATTACTAAATAGGCTTAGGAAACTAAGCAGATCCCCCCCTTTTTAAATTAATTTACAGCTTTTAGTCTTATGCTTCCTTCACTTTAAGACTTAAGCAATAAGCTAGGTTAATTAAGACATTAGTAGAGTGCTCTTAATTAATTAAGCTTATACATCTAAATAGCTTTACTCTTAATTATATATAAATAGAGAGCTTAAGATCTTTATAAATCTCTAATGCTAATTACTAAGCTCTTAACTAACAATTATATATAGTAGTAGTCTACTTAGCTATAGTTCTACATACATAGCTATCTTCTTCTTAATAATAGAGAAGCTTAGTAGCTACATTCTCAACTCTCTAAAAGACTTAATAATTATTCCCTTCTTAAATGTCTACTCTTAGATTTAACTTAAATCTTTAAAGAAAGAGCTAACATTATAATTAATATCTAGATCTCTTATAGCCTTCTATATAGCCTTGTTATGCTAATGCTTATATATAGTAAAGATAGACATATTAAGTAGCTAAAGGATATAAGTAAGGTAAGAGGGAAATTAATAAGGATGAATATAGTTTGTGTGCGTAAGTAAGATAAATTTAAGGGTTATATAAGAGATATAAGAATCTATTAAAAATACCTTTAGTAGTAATCTAAGACTTAAATCTATATACTTAATAGAGTTAGCTCCATCGCATGTAAGAGCGTAGGGTTAAGGCAATAATGTTAAATATCTAGCTTGCTGTTACCCCTTTTTCTTCTAGGTTTGTTACCTTGAATTAAAGGGCGTCTTGTACACGCTTTTTAGCTTCATTATTAAGTTTAGGAGGCATAATGGTAGTGGAATCATTAATTAGGTAAATGCATGTTCATTAATTCTAACACTATGCCTTCATTATCGGGCATTTGAGGGTTGACATGGGCGTTGGCGGCGAAAGAGGTCAGAGGAGGTCTCTCGGAGGACGAGAGGTGTCGTGGACATGTATGTGGGGATCCCTGAAGAAATATGCCAGGTCTGGTTGTGCAGTGATGCTTGAATATATTGGATAGTCGCGATGAGACACCGATCCTGAGCATAAGAAAAAGAGGAATCATTGTGGTTCTAAATCTTGCTAATTTCTGCTTTGCCACAATTGGCGGATGCAAGATGATTCATATCATGCATATATGTTTCAGCGTCATAATCAATACAATGCACAAGAATGCCTGACTAGCTGCCCTCCTATCTAGTGCAAACCAAATCCGTCTTATGCGCGACGGCAAGTCTATCCAAATTTCAGGCAAATCCGCCAATCATAACCAACTCCCATATCACCTTTCCAGGCTCATCATGCACCAGGGGCAACCACACAATCTTGCCGAGCAGAAACTTGACTTCATCCCAAGATTGACATCGCAGGCCCCCGCCTATCTCTATCCCCTTTGAATGCCTTTGTGAAATCAGATATGAGAGACCACCAATGAAAAAGTCCATCTCAACGGCACGTGCTGCCATCCCTCCCATGAAGTAAATCCAAAGAAGTAAGTCAAAGCGCGCTTCAGGAATATGAATATCCACATATTCTGTGAAGCTTAAGATCTCGTGGATAGGAGCTAGTGAGGCAGCCAGACGATGAATGATCGCGCGGCGGGGATGAGGTGGCGTCGAGAACTTTCGACGATTGATGGCTTTTGCGCAGAGAAGAGCGGCAATGCTTGTAGCTTCATTGAGCTCCATGTTGATGCCGTCGGTAGGTGATGTTGACTGGCTCACTGAAGAAGTGGTGATCAGCTCTAGCAGGTCGTGATGGATTTGAACAAGATGCTCGTCCAGCGAGCGAGGGTCAATTGGAACACGATCGCCACAAATTGATTGCGAAAGGCCCTGAGCGAGGCTGTTGAGGTCAAGGATGACTGACTGTAGGGATGCGGACACACCACCGGCTTGCATGATTGCAAGAAGTCCGTTGCTTTGAGTTGTTGGGGATGCAGTGAAGTCTTGCAGACTTGAGAAGATGCGTACGGGTGATTTAGGGAGCGCAGGCAAATATGGAACAGTCAATGTGTCGGAAGCCCCTTCTACATCAGCACTAAATAGCAGATGTTAGCACACATACCGAAGAGATCTATGGGAAGCAAGTAAACTAAACATACCGCACTATCTTCGTCTGAAGAAATGCATCAACATTACAAATTCCGCCTCGAAGACGGACCATTTCCTGTATAGCACTCATGTGAAGTTTCCATTTGTCGTAGTTTCCAGCAGACATCTGATGCCAAAGTTAGTTGCCTTCGACGTCAAAACTCCATAGTGCAGGTCATACCTCAACCATTGCAAGACAGGTGACAATGCTGATAGTAGTATCTGAGGGCATCGGACTTCCCTGAAGTCGCTCATTCAGACGCCGTATTATGGACACAAACATCACCATTGACTCCTCATAGTCTCCACACCCTTTTGTGAGAGCAAGATGGGAAGCGGATGAAAACAGAATGGACAGGAAGAGAAGGTCATCTCTGACCGCTAGAGAGAACCAGCCAACTCTGACGGGATTATAGGTAAGATGAGCTTCGAGTGGGTACCATGCTGGTGCCACCACGTGGAAGTCTGCTTCTCAGTCAGTGGAAAACAGAATGATGAAGACGGAGTACGTACAGTAGTTCAAAAGTAATTGTGGCCGTGGTCCGACAAGCTTTGAGAAGCTTTTGTTATGAAAGAATGGTAGTGGGTTATCGATCGGGGTAAGCGGCAGCAGTAATGGGCTTTGCTGATCTGTTTCTAGGTGAGATTCGACTGATGATGATGATGAGGATGATGAATTTGAGTCATCTGAGCTTGAAGCAGACACCATGGACACCACGGATACTGCTTGAGACCGTTTCTTCATATTCGGGCCACGTTTGATGCCGATCTTGACGTGGCTCTTGACGAGCTTTCGCACCTCAGGATCTTGTGCACGACCTGGTCGGACGACATTCACAAACTCAAACGGCTTCGTGGCTTTTGCGTCTCCAGAACGTTGAGCAGGACCGTCGTTTGCCCTCATATGATCACTTCGCCGGGGAGAAATAACCCAGGGCTGCTTGATTGCCTTGACTGCACTACCACCTAAAGACATGTCCTCATGAAGCATATGTTCATGGGAAGCTGGGACAGAAGCCTTGCGGGACACTTTCCGAAGAGAGCTCCAACCTCTATCGACGAGAAAGAGGGAGACATGAGGCAGAATGATGCCCTGACGTTCAGCTGTAGACGCCATGGCACAAAGTCAAAGCTCTGATAGTCAATCAGTCTCTCGTAAACGATCACTGATAGGTGTTCATCAAGGGTAAGCCCGTCGCGTCACGAAGGCGAGTTCACACCGTCCATGGAAAACGGTTCGATGAAGCGGCACATTGACAAAAGCAGGAAATCAATCATACTTAGTATGATCGTCGATTTCAAGAAGCATCTCCAGGGAAACGAATATGTTTTATATGTTTTCAAGCATGTTGTAGAGCATTTGTGCGAGTCTTGGGCCCTCGGCCTCTTTGATGTTCGCGGCTAGAGGAGATGTTGTCTAATCACGATTAGATAATCAAAATCACATGACCCATTCGGCGATTCCAGGGACCGCAACGACAGAACAAGGACGTGAAATGCATGTTGGTAGTCCTAACGGCTGAGTTCGGAATAGAATCCTTCGTGGTAAGCATGTAAAGAGCGCGAGCTGAATGCCGCCGATCTATCAAGAGGATTTTCTTCGAGTACGAAGTATGTATTGTAATATTGCGCGTATTTCCCTGTTTATTTTGAAATCCCACCAACACACGAATAGGTGCTAAGGCGATGCCGCGAAGGAACAGCCACTCACGGAGCTTTGTAAGTGCTTTCATGCACGAGACAAGAGGGAGACTTACCCATATGTCGAAGATCTCTGGAATCTGCTTCTCTAGCACGCGCAATACATAAAAAACGGTGCCAAGCGCATAGCAGCCGCATGTAGTGGTGAGATGGGAAAGTAGGAACCTTGCAAGCACCTCGGGCCCTTCTCGAACGGCAACGTGAAGCATTGGCAAGATGCCACTCGAGGCGAGTGCCATGAAAGCTATGGCTCTATCTTGAGAGTCAGCGCTTCAAAACTTGGAGAGGACAGAGAACAGCGCCCCCCCCCCAAAAAAAATGAGTTGTGGGACCAAGGAAGTTCACCTCCAATTAGCTGCTTTCGGACCGTCGGTGTCTGGATCCAAGACAGCGGAGAAGACTGCAGCAGCACATGCAACAATAGTCCATGAGATATAAATGACTTGCAGGTGAGACTCGTCATACAAGCCGAAATACGTGCTGGAAATGCAGGTGGCGGAAATCGTCAGCACAATTCCAAGATACTCAAGCTTGAGGCAGCGAGTCGCCATACTTTCAGAGTGCGAATTGGTCCCGTGAAATAGCGCCTATCAGTGCGATGTCAGTGGTGTCATACACGGGTGACCAATTACGTGATTCCCCTGAACGGTGTTTGAGGCACGTGGAAAGAGACATACCGAAAGGACCAGACACCCTGCTGTGCCGGCAACGTACGTTTGCACAATGATCCTGTCGGCCAAGGAAACTTCGGCGCCGTACAAGACGAGGTAGTCAGTCTCCAAGAGCAAGGCCAGAAAGAAGAAGGCCGGTAGCAAGTGAGACCAAGGTTCACGAATTCGTTGTGTGGGTAAAACAGCGACTCAAAGCACTCGCGGAAACTGTTCGACTCTCGTTGATAGCCATATTTGATATATGGATCCGCCCTCATCCATTCCGGGAGATGGTCAATGCAGAACGCACTGTGCAAAATGAGCAGCATCAACGGCGGCATCGTGGCCTGTTGAGAGAATTGAGGCCACAGAGCTCTTTGTAGCATCCAATGAGACAGATAATGGAGTACTATCTGCTTCAGAGGTGTCGAAGTGCACAGTCTTGCTTGAAGGTCTTGGAGACTTTCGGATCTCGCATTGAGATGTCAGCATCCCGTCATCATCGAAAGTTATTTCTTGACTGCCCGTTGCGGCGGGCCCAAGATTGCTTTTTAAACGGCGTACAATAGCAGACGACTGTTTGAACAGCTTTGCTGGCCTGTGACCCCGGGACCTGTTAGCGACTGCCATGATGCTGAGCAATGTCGATGTTTTGATACTCATGCGAGCAGTGTCAATTTTATATACACCATCATGCAGTGAGCCTCAGGTTCTGGCTGCAGTACCTTGTTCCAACTGTGCCAAAAGATGCCCGGTCGGGTTTCGATGAGATCATCCAGTAACGAAAGTCTCAAGTGCAGTACTGCAGGGCATATTGCTCTGCAAGGGCCTATAAGCATGAACGAGGTGGGCTCTATTAGCCTGAGACTGTGCCCAAGGTCGCATTTCGTGTCGCTCAGACGAGAATTCTACGGTACTGGCAGAGCACCCCTTTTCTTCACGTGCACATTTGCTATCCAATTTTATCAAAGGCTTCATTCTGCTAATTCTGGATAGTCCTAGGCGGACACGGCATTCACCAATTTCAATCAGACTCTGGCACTACATCACAAATCTACAGTCTATTCGGCATCCCTCAAATCCTACGCTCAGGCACAACTATCCGTCTGAAATCACGCTTTGACAGGACAGATATCACGGCCTGGGTCCTGATCGCCCTCTGGCAATGGTCGCTGGATCGTGTAGCCTACATGATAGGACATTCTGTCAATCAAAGCGTTCGACTCCATGGAATAGTACTGGGTTGCCGTGTCAGTCATAGCAGCTTTCACGACTTGTCAACTTACCGGCGCTTCTCTTCGCTCATATCCTTTTGGAATATCCTCTTTTAGGTAAAACTGCTCGATATCCTCAACGTACAGTGTTGTCCGTCCGTGCTTTCCATACTTGCCAAGGACACCCACCATATTGGTATATCGTGCCCTGCGGATCTGTCAGTGCCCCTCATGCTGCTATAAAAGAAGTCCACTCACAATGAATACAGAGCCCCCTGATTGCCGAAAATGAAGTTCGGGTTCTTAGCGAGACTCTGATTGTGTCTCAGATGATGGTGCTTCGCCATGTCTTCCAATGACAAAGTCACCCCGTCACTTGAGAATGACATGAGCGAGTGGTAGAGCGTGATATTGATGTTCACGTTCTCGCCCACCGCATGGTCATTTCTCGTCGGCACGGCAGGGCAGTTTACAGCATACTGTACCTTGTCATCCTGCTATTATCAGCTCTGAAATCTTAATGGCAAGATGAATGAACGCACATTGAACATGTCAAGATCTATCGTCTCTGGCCATCCGTGGAGCACAAAGGTTGGTGCGAGGACGAGCATACTCTGCTCAGGTCAGCGGATGATCATTTGCGAACTCGAGATCAAAGTCATACATTATCATCTCCGAAATTCCACACCTCTCTCACTGCGTGTGCCAACTCTGGATACGTGATATTTCTACCGCTTCGATTAATGTATCCACGATTGACGAGCGAGTTGATGGCAGGACACGATGACCAGCGGTAGGACCCATCTTCGGAGCCGTTCACAAATCGTTGATAGTAGTTTATGTGCTCGTCGATGTGGAAAGGCTGCTTTTCTGGCAGGATGTGCGCAGGAGTAGGAATGAAGGGGTCGTTGATGCCGAATCCACGGTCGTCCCCTAGGGCGGTCCAGGACGGCCTGTTGGGAGTCTGCAGCAATTCTGCGAGCAGCAAGTGTGTAGGCTTTGATGTTTTGTGTCAAGGCCAAAGCGGCAAGAACGAGTCTAAGGGACAGCTTCATGATGCTGAAAGATAGAGCAAAGAACAACGGCAAGGCAACAATGACAAATTTCCAAACGACAGAGAGTTTCAAATTCCTTCAAGAGCCAGAAGCGAGTGAAAGAATATGCCATACGTCAGGAGAGGGCAGAGTCTGAAGCCCCCTCATTTTGGCTCCCATCACATCAGCGAAGAATCCTCCATCAGTGCACACAGTCCACCAGTCATGGCTTTCCAGATAGCGCCTGAAACTTTACAAATTCTAGATTGAGCGAAGGGTTGCTGGATCAAGCATAACATCTGTCCGATGTCAATCTTCTTTGTCAGGATGTTGCCATGACCATCCAAAAGTTTCCAAGATGACACAGGAAGCGATGCGACCACGATGCAACCATGATGCGGCACGGATGCACATTGACAGCCATGCATGAATATATATATATATATATATATATCCATGACAGCCATGACAGCCACGGTATGTATCTACTCCGTATGCATGTCATGGATGGCTGCCCCCATTGTTGTGTTGCAAATAGTCACGAAGATAGCGTAGCAAAGTAAAAGATGAATGCAAAAGAATGGATTGATTTAGACTATCTAACCTATGAAGCTCTATTTGTATTCAAATAGAGCGTTTGATGAACGAGTGTTTTCATGAGGGAATTGATCCCTCATGCATCCCCCTTCCGCGAGCCGTCTGGCCCGTCTCCTTCCCGTGAGCCATTTTCTCACGGGATCTATCACCAAACGGAGGATTCAGGCGGTGAATCCTCAGGGTCAATTGGGTGCCCCGGTGGCACCCACCCTTCATTCCAACATGTTGCCCCCACTGCGGACCTAACGGAAATAGTAGCCACTTACGGTGGGCTGCATACATAATGCATTTGGTCTGCAGGAAAGCAGGCATCAAATAGATGCTATCATAGCCGCGATGCCGAGGCAGACTTGAAGCACCCCTCAGAATGCCTTAGACACTACATTTAAGACCCATTTTCCATGGTCAAATGATTGGACGACGTTTCATTTTCCTGTTTTGGTTAGATGATCTCAAAGCGGCAAGCGCGTCCAATTTTACGCCGCATCTCGCAAGGTTGCATATAACATCAACCTCGGCACTTCAATGTCCAAACACAAATCGAATTCGAATCTCATACTGAGTAACTGATTCCGCGAACATGTTTCCACCCCGAGGCATTCATCCAAGATCAACGTATCTTCATTTCATGCGCGATATGGCAGTACAATACAGTACTGCATCATCTATCACAGCTTCTCTAGTCTCTGAGACTTTAACCACTTCTCCCATGCAAGTCGGTAGTTCTCCACAGGCCCTCCCTTTTCCAAATCCTTCCGCAGCCCGTAATTCTCCTCAGCGTCTTCCATGATCTGCGCATCGACGTCTGCAATTGCCATACCCTCTGTCGCGTCACAGAGCTTGCACAGCGGTCCCACGTACGGCACCGTGATCTGCGAGAGGCCCACATACTAGAAACAATCCGTCAGCCTACGCCACAATTCTGCTCTTTTTGTGTCGGAATCATGTGAGAAAGACTTACATTGCCCCCGACCCGTCCCCCAGCATTGGCAAACACAACAGCACAGCAATTCTCCACCGCCCTCGCCGTAAGTATACTATCAACAAACAGGCTCGCCGCAGATGGATTCCAAGCACGAGCTTTGTCCGACGCGCCGCTGCGGATCCAGAGTGTAGGCACAATGATCATCTTTGCGCCTTGGGCGACCAGCTCGCGACAGGACTCGGGATAGGCGAGGTCCCAACAGATGAGGAGGCCGACTTTTCCGACGGGCGTCTGTTGTCATCGAACGGTGAGCAGGTGATGCACAGGTAGGTCATAATGGGAAACGGAGGAAAACATACATCAATAACCTTATTTATGGCCCCATGCCCACTCGCCAGCCACTTCTTCTCATCACCCCACAGACTCTTCTTCTGATAGCACCCGAGAATACTCCCATCGTTGCTGATGAAATAACACACATTGTCCAGTCCCTGCGGCTGTTCCTTCGTCGGCGCACGCGGTCGGACAATTGAGCCTGGGACAATGCAGATCTTCAGCTCCTTTGCGAGAGCTTGGTATTTTTGAACGTAGGTCTCCCAGTCTGCGCAGGCGGCGGCGAAGTTGGGGTCGGCTGGCAACCAGTTCGTGAGATGGAATTCGGGGAGGACGGCGAGATGGCAGTTTTGTCTTGCGGCAGAGCGTATGTATTCTTCGGCTCTGGCGAAGTTCTTTGCGGCTTGAAGAGGCTGTAAGTGATTGTAAGCGGATGATTTCATGTTATTTGACTTGAAAGGTTGAATGGTACCTTGCATTGCAGCTGAATGACAGCAATCCTGTAGACCGGTGCCATTTTGTTCGCTGTCCAAAACTCTCGCGTTTGTGTTGCGAGGTTGAGATTGAAGTTGAGAGATGTGCAACCCAGAAAGATGTTTTGTTGTTGCGTGGATTTAAGCCGTGGTCGGTGAATTTGCCTAAGGTTAACGATCAACCACAGAAATACCACGATTTCACTCACCTACATCATCCTAATTAGTTCCTTGGAGTTTGGATTTTGTTTCATGCCAATAATACTGTTTCATGTCGTCATTTATTCGATTCATGAAGCATTGTGGCTAAATTAGTATCTCGAAATTCAAGCGATCATCTGCAATTGGAATCAAATTCCATTCAACGACAATGTGTTGAAACTAAATGCAATTGTGATTGAATTAATTAAATGAAACTATCTACCTACGGAGTTCTATTTGAATAAAAATATAGTGTTTACTATAGTGTTTGCTAACGAGTGCTTGCTTGATGCATGAGAATTCTCATGCACCATTCTCCGAATCTGGGACGGAACAGGTGATCCGTCCCGGGCCCCTATTCAACACAATGCTTGTCATATTCGTAATGATATTTATATTCATATTCTTATTCATATTGCTTTATATCATTCCATAACCAATTTGCTTCCATATCCAATCACTACATCATCTCACGACTTCCTCTTCTCATGTCTGTATATAGCAATCAACGGCACCAAAAAGAAACACGCCCCCGCCGCCATCGTAACACCACTGAAGATCTCCAACTTCCTAAATGCCTTATCAGTCCCATCATCCCCAAGCGCCCCCGCAATCGGCGCACCGACAAGCACACCGATACTCGTCGCAAACCACTGCATGCCGAGCCTCGTACCGATCACACCGGGCGTAGGACTGATAACCGGATGCGCGATCGCGACAGGGTTGGCGGAGATGAGTATCCCGGAGAAGAAACCGAAGAGCACGCAGAAGACGACGAAATCGGCGAGTGTGTGGATGCCGATCCAGGCGAAGAGCATCACGGAGGACGTGACGACGGCGGTGAGGAGGAGGCGGGAGGCGCCGACTTTCTGGGATATGAGGGAGGATCCGATGCGGCCGAATGCTGATGCGCCGTTCAGCACTGCCAGAAGATCAAATCCTAGTTGTGGTGTCGTGCCGAGTCGCTGGATGGCATAGAAAGGCACGAAGAACATGGGTATGAAGTAAGCGAGAAAGATGAGGAGGTTCGCAAAGGCGTACGCGGAGAAGGCGGTTCTCTCAGGGCCTTCCAGTCGATCATGTTGCGTGGGGATTTTGGCTTTGGAGCGGACTTTCCAAGGAAGAGGAGCGGAATGGCGATGCAGCAGCAGAAGAGCTGGATGAAGCCGAGGACGCGGATGGTCCAGGCGTTTTCCCGCAGTCTTGCATTACACAAATCACAGTTCAGCACAACTATGCGGTCGCAGGGGGAGAAATACAATGTTAACGGTCGCAGGGGGCAGGGGCGGGAGTACAAATTACGGTTGGACAAATCAAGTTACAATTGATTAGCTGAATAACCTAAATCTGACAGGGTCGACGCCCCCATCCCATGTGAGGCCCATGCACTCACGTCCAGACCTTGAATGTTTATTTATTTTGCGTCTCATGTTTGTACGGTGGTCCATGCTGGCGTCATCGGCCGCCCTCTCGCACAGTCGCCCGACCTCCTCGACTTTGTAAGCCCACTCACCATAGCCCCCATGGTTGAACAGTCTCCCCAGATGATGTTCGTTTAGACAAACTACGAAACAGCTGGACAAGCAGACAGTTAAGAGGACGGAGTGAATCTGGAGTCAACTCTGCTTTGCGGACTGATGAACCGGTCACATGCGACGATCATAAGGTCATCCTGAGGCTGAGAGCATAGTGGCTAGGTCATATGTGTGAACGAGCCATACATGATGTCTCACAAAGTCGAGAAGTCAGTTCATCACCAGGCAGGGAGACGACTACAAAGGTTGAGTAGCAATATGGGAGCGGGATATAAGCTCACATAATGTGGGGTTGGAGTGTACCTTGTATAGAATTATTTGTTAATTGTATGGGTTTTATCTTCCGTGAATTCCCTTGTTCTTCGTAAATTATCCAGACATTATGGCGCTCGTAACCCTGGGAACTTTGCTAGTTTAGCTAGCTAACTCCCTTCAAGCCGACGCCAGCTTCAAACCATCCGCCGAGAACGCGAATGCTCTTAACAAGCTCTTATGTCTCTTGAGTGTCTGTTGCACTGCGCCCGTCGCTGCGTTGCAACTTCCCGGCAGCGTGCTGCGAAGTAGTACTTTTGTCGCGTGATATTGAACGTGTCACATTTTGTCCACAAAGTGTGTCCCGTTCGTTCATCACGTGAAAAAGGCGGCTTTCCCCGAGTGCACTGATCTTTAATAGGTGGTGAACCCTCGTCCATCTCCCAACCGTTGTCCACTCCACGAAGGCTGCGTTGAGTAACATACTCTACACCTCCCCTATGGGGCTGTCTCGGGGGTTTTCTACCCTTATATACTGTATTGCTCAGCCGCTCTCTTACGAATTTACGGACAAGCCCTCTGAACGCAAAATTAATCCAACGATCCCTGCTACAGTCTTGCAATCCTCACAACGCGACCTTTAGTCGCAGAATGTTTAGTTGGTGGCGATGGATAATGTCGTGGCGAATTCCTGTGACCGTTTTGGCTCGGATCACCGGTACGATATCATGGTTATACATGAGCTACAGTGACAAGACTTCGATAGAGCAGGATGCGGAGAGTGGCCAAAGAACCTCTTCCACTACTGAAGAGGTCGACCATGAAAGACCTCCAATATGGTATGGGTTAAACTGGAGCTTAGCTCGAAGCTTCTTGTTCCTAGAAGCACATTTGCAACTGCTGACTTTCAACAGTATCATCGGAGCTGAAACTTCAAGCAATCCAACGAAAATAACTGGAGCTGGTCGGGATTTTCCTGACTTTGGAATTTTACAAGTAAGAAGCGACCAGTATTCTGGCGAAATAACTTGCTGAACTATAAGATAGTTAGACACATACGACAGCGAGCGAGCTGATTCTCGCAGAGACGTTATCTTGGGAGGGAGTACAGGCTTGATATATCTCCTACCTTCTGGGTATGTGAGAAAAACAGCGTACCCAGATATAACTAGAAAGCAGAGTCTTCGAGATATCGAGCACGAGTACAAAATCTATCAGAGGCTTCCGCGGCATGACCTTCTCCTGGAAATGGTGGGCTACTCTATGGAACACGGGCTCATTCTCGAATACATGCCAAACGGCAACCTAAGGGAATATTTACAGACAAAAGCTGTGGACGTGAGCCTCGACCAGCGACTTCAATGGGCTTGTGATGCTGCTGAAGCATTACACCTTGTACATTCCTACAATATTATTCACTGCGACGTGAAGCCTGAAAATTTCCTATTAGATTCCAGACTCCGGTTGCGGATTATAGACTTTTCAGGCTCGTCCATTGACGGGTCGTATTTCTCGGCGGTTGAGAGCGCCAGATTCTGCCTCCCTCGTCCCTAGGAGGCGCCGTCAACGATAGTGACAGACGTGTTCGCCTTAGGTTCAACTATCTACGAGATTATGACCGGCACGCAACCATATGCGCATTGTACAGATGAGGAGGTAGAGGCCTTATTTAAGGAAGGGACATTCCCACCAGTGGACAGGATACCCTGCGGAGAAGTGATCAAGAGATGTTGGCACAGCGAGGTTCATTCAGCTGAGGAGATACGCCTATCAATCAAGGCTGAAGTACAGAAGTTAAACGGTAGGCATCTTCAAGTAAAGTCAACTTATACTATGGAATTTCTCTAATTATTTTTCAAACAGATACAACTGGCGAGGCTTCAGCCCAGCTCAGTCACTGATTTGTATTGTCCTAGTCTCTTCCCATAGGACTAGCGCGAATATCCCTCATCGTTGTGCGTTGGGCAATCGTCCCTCCTCTTTGATGAACCGATTTCCTTCTCCTTCAGATCGTTGTCTGTGCAGTCCGAACCACGTTCCTGAGCGGCTGTGCATCTTTTCGTTCAAATGAATTTTTTGATCCGACACCCGCATTTGTAGATGTACCTTGACACTTCCTTGTCGCACATTCTTCCGAGTTAAGGGGAAGTGACGACGGGACTGATGGGGCGGAAAGAATTTGTGGGCGTTCAGGTTGAAATCTTCGCAAGGTCAGCATGTGGAACGTATGCTAAATAGAAGGGACACGTACAATAGGCCAAGTTAGTCGGAGACTTCTTGAACCTGATTTTCACTGAAGGCGTGGGATAAATAATCATCGAGATGCAAAGGGAGGCATTACTTTATACATAGAGCCAACTCAGCTGCCTAAATTCACCGACGAGGCTCCCATAAAATTCGACTTTGCAATATGCAAGTCGTTGAATCTAGTCGCGTCAACATATCTCGTTTCTGTTAAATATGGCACCTCATTGGTCCATGTGTTAATGGTTGCATCCCATATCTATGGAATCAGTCGCGAAAAGAACGTCCACGAGGGTAACACCGTTGCCCTAGAGAGCCTGGCTGAACTATCATTTTCCTAGCAGCCCTCCGACGAATTGCACCACCAGTTTGCTCGGTAGCTCGCATATACTTTTCCCTTTCTTCTCCGCCTTACTCTCTACACCCTACTTTGCTGTTCCCCTAAAGTTACGATCCCTACGGAGTAGAGAAGGGAATCTGCGTTTTTTGGGTGGGGTGGGAGGATTCATGATCCCTGAAAGAATGAGGTGGGAACCACGAAGCCATGATCCCTGCAGAAATCGAGGAGGGGACCACGAAATCGTGATACAAATACCTAGATGAATGCCATTGAAACGAGCTACTAGACCTTGCATGTTTCTTTATTTGCATCTCGTGTTAGCACCAGGTAGGGGAAGTGATGGATTTGGTGTTTAACGAGCGAATCTATGCGCTCAAGTTCGCAGAACGAGCCGATAACCTGCTTGTGGACCTCCTCATTTCAGTCTCCATCGATGCTGTATTCATTCACCGCTTGTTTACTCAGCCCAGCTCCTTGACCTTCTCATTTCGATTATACACCGTATCACGTTCTATAATGATACATACATACCTCTTCTCGTTGGAAAAGCGCAGGTGTGGGAAAAAGTGCAGGATGGAGAAAAGGCAGGAGGGGAAAAAGGCAGGAAGGGCAATCCGCATGGCATATTGAGTACCTAGTCGTCCAGTTAAAACCTAGTGTTTAGGTTTCTTGCTGTAGGGGAACCAGGCAATATCATGCAATGTCGAGGTTGATGACGGGGTTTTAGAGCCACAATCGCATGCAGTATCAAGGGAGCGTGCACTCAGTGAGGTAAAGAACGGCGGTGAAGTGTGACTGGTGAATCCTAAGCGAATATGATTGAACAGGAATGAGATGAGAAAAGCACAAACTGTAGGCTCGTTTTATGAACACGATCTGCTAGTACTATCTGTTGCGCGGATATTCAGGCGTTCTTAGGACCATGGCTTCGTGGTCCCCACCTCATTCTTTCCGGGATCTCAAATCTCAAACTTCTCCTCCTGAATTTTGTCCTTCATACTTCCTCACGTTCACAAAATGAGAAAAGACTGAAATAATTAGCGTCTTCTCTCTTGCTCCTAGAGCAGGGAGAGGCCTGCCCGAAGCAGCTGCGGCCCACAACTGAGACATGGTACATCGGCCCCTAGAATATCCTAAGGGCTTCATCGGCTCCGCAGGGGAGGCAACGCGGGGATAAACAATCCATGAAGTCGAGCAACTTTAGACTGCGCGTTTAGTTGGATAGAACACCGACTTGTCTTGTTTTGCATTGCTACGAGGAATGACATATGCACAGCCTTCACTGGAAAGCGACAGATCGGCATACATAAAGCTTAATATGTTTGTGGTCATTAACGCTAACGTGAAAAGGAATGATATAAGGTGTATGTAATGTAATGTAATGTAATATAATGTAACGTAACCTGTAAGATGTCTAAGGTCAAAACGGTGCCAGAACCACATATTTTCGACCTCCATCTTGCCTAACCCCAGTTCTCACTTTGAATTGTCGTCGTGCTGCATTTGTCTCCGCCTAGGAATGTTCGAAATGCCTTAGAATTTCCCAATCTAATTCATTGATCTCAGGGGAATGAATGATCAACTGGACCCCATCCTCATGCGCCGATCCAATTCATAGCGGCAAGGAGCCACAACTAAGATCCAAAGACTTAGGATGAATTTGTATGCCTTGCCAGTCATTCCTCAAGGGATCCAGCTCGATGTATAAGAAGAAGCTGCAGAACGAGGCTGCAGCTTCTATCCCCCTCATCTCGTTCCTGTTCAGTTCACCGCTCTCCTTTACTCTCACCGAGTACCCGCCCCCTCGACACTGCAAGCAAGTTTGCCTCGTGCCTCTTTTCCTCGCTTCCACCTTATCGCTTCGGCCATCTTCGTGGATATGGATGGCCGCTTCGGCAGCCAGTGCATGTCTGCCGAACAAATTTTCATGATCTATCACTTCAATCTCGAAATCGACTTTCTAGAACAAATCCGTTTTCTAGGGGAGCATGGCGAAGTATTATTCTACTAGATGGTGAAGATTACGGATGAGAGTGATTTTATGTATTTAGGGGGCCAGCAGGATGGCAAGGATTGGAAATGGAGCGGCATCCTTTACCACTTCGTACCTAATGGGGGGGACGAGGATGAGAAGGAGAATTAGGTCTCGGGCCTGTGGAAGACGCACCGCGAAAGAGAGAACAGCCTAATGGTACCTGTGTCCTTCGATCCGAACGTAACGGCCTTCGCAACCAGAATGGAAAAAAAGAACGAGGTGACGATGGTGGGAAAATCGGAAGCGGGAAAAATCGATGCCTCCGATATCAGCAAGTCGAATTGCCCTAATAAGGCCACCCTCGCCGTAATGGATGTTTTGAGAGCGAAGTGGCTCATTGAACGATTAGGACGAGGGCGGTGATGGTCACGAATTCAAGCATCGGACGTGCGGCGTCCATGCCGGGAATGGTTCTGGTGGTACGGATGACTCGCCGCGGCTAGTCCAAAGCGCTTAGAGGGGGGATTGGGAAGAGAACGAGTGGGGATGATTTTCATTGAAGATATTTATGAACAAATGAAGATATTTACGCGGAAAGACAAAATATAAATACAAGTCCACCATGCCTACGAAGATGCGAAAATACATTTGACAGATGTGGTGGTTTGGATGCAAAACCCAAGCCAGCTACAGAGATCGAGAGCAGGTCGCGGTCGCGTGTTCATATACAGGGCTGTTGAAGAACCTCTTAGGCTAGAAAATGGCTTCTTTAGGATTGATAATCAATGCAAAGGGGAGCGACATTCGATTAAGAGCTAGGCCAAATTATATCCTAGACGGGGAATTAGTGATCGAATATCCTCGATCGGTTCCGGTCGTCCTTGCGCAAAACTTGCCCAAGGCTAGCAACTACTTTTTCTCCTATTTCATCATACAGGCATCTTCGACAGTCACTATCACGCTTCTACATGGCAACGAACTGTTCAATTTTGTGCTTTCCCGTATTCTGGACAAAACCGGAAGGCAGAAATGGACGAGGAGCGAGTCTGTACATTTGAAAAGTTGGGGAACCTTTATACTAGTGTATACCAATCTTACATGTATAGGTATGTCCCTGCCTCAACTTTCCTAGCCAATTCTTAATTACAGCCTTTGCAGGTCTCATCCTCTACATCCTAAAACACGCCTGCGCTTTTTCAAGTCTCTCTCGATCCTGCCCTTCCATAATTTCTATGTTCTTCTCGTCCGAAATTTTGACCAAGTCTTCTAGCGTAAAAGATTTCTTGGTGCCTTTTGGCTCAAGTTTGCTTAGTTCGATTCTAAAGACGTCCGGTCTGTATGGTGTGTGAGGGAACCGCTTGTGCAGAAAACCCCAGAAGCCCGACAGTGATCCATTTAGTGCTATTGACACTGTGAATGGCTTTTTGTAGTTCTCAGTTGGAATTGAAGCTGTTCATGTCACGTGTTCGATATTATCATATAGCACTCTCTCATATAGCACTATTTAGGCTTAGTTTACTCAGTGAGTGCAACATCCTAGCGCTGGCTCAGGAGGTTGCTCTCTAGACAATATACACTCATTGAAGCTATCCATTGATATATCAGTTGGTGAGAACTCCGGTGAATCATCTGCCGGCCGTCCAACTGAGAGTAGTGTTCAACGAGCATAACTACCCTGAGCTCTGAGGGTATCGGATAGACATGGGTATCGTCTTCGCAGACCACCCATTTATGTCTCTCGTGATCACACGAGCCGAAAACTGCCTAGCAGTGATCGATGTTATGTGTATTGTTGAATCTCTGTTTCTTTGCTAAGTTTGCATCAAGATGGGAATCAGAATTGAAACAAGGAGGACATTATCCGAACATACGGCGGATGGACTGGGCAGATTGGAGAGCAAGAGGTCCTCAGACTCTTACGGTCCTCGATTCATTGATAGATAGCTCTATTCTTTAGAACAACTATATAAAGAGTTCGTTGAAATTGGCCTAGTGGGAAAAGGCTGGAGGGGAAACGATTAGCGATGACGGTGTTCCGTGCCCAGATGAGGATGACGCCGATGTGGGAGCGGCCACCGACGGGGACCTGGAAGCCTAATTGGGGAGACATTTACTTGGCCGATGACGGTCAGGGATTTTATGCCAGCGAGGACAAGGTTCTTGGCGATCTCGTTGGCAAGCGCTCTCATGCTGATAAGGAGGACGTTGGCGTTGCGGAGCTTTTCTTGCGCCCAAGACGCGGGTGGTTCAGTTACCCTAGGGTCGTCGCGCACTTTTCAACCACATGGATAAGAACGGCGAAAACGCCAGGATGTTTGGAATTAGGGTGAAAAGCCACAAAATGCAACCCACAAGGATGTTCAGAATTAGCGCGAAAAGCCACAAAATGCAACCCACAAGGATGTTTGGAATCAGCGTGAAAAGCCACAAAATGCAACCCACAAGGATGTTTGGAATCAGCGTGAAAAGCCACAAAATGCAACCCACAAGGATGTTTGGAATCAGCGTGAAAAGCCACAAAATGCAACCAACAAGGATGTTTGGAATCAGCGTGAAAAGCTACACAAAATGCGACCCGTGCGTCTCTTGAGTGAGCAGGGACGGCCTTGAAGGCATCTAGAGTCGCAAAATAATGACAAAATCCAGGAGGAGAAGTTTGAGATTTGAGTATGCTCCCAGCCCCCTCAAAAGTACACTGTGTGATGAGAAACAACTGCACGATGCAACGCCGAGCCACCTCTACATTTTCATGAACCCGGCAAACTAGCCAAGCCCTGTCCTACCAATGATATCGATTTCTTAAGGATCGGGTATCGGTTACCGTTCGCCGACGCTAGCGGAAGCTAAAAAGCCACTACAGGTACGTACTGTGTGATGTCCGTGTAACATGCATAACGCGATTGGAAGAACAGTGGAAAGAGTGATGGGACCACTAATGGAAAATTTAATGGGATGAATAATGGGAAGTTGGATGGAAACATAATCTCGTTCCGCCGCACATTGAGAAAGGCTCTCATGGATCCACAAGGTCAATTTCAAGTTGGGAAAAAAAAGGTATGTGGATTGAGATATTCTTTAATTACTGTCTAGAGGTGCAAATGGAGCAACTTCACAAAAAACCACAGTGTAGTAGCAGTGAGGAATGAGTTGGCACACACTGGTTTTCTCGTCCTGCAGCTTCTTCTTATCCTAGAACTGGATCCCCATGCTCGAGGAGAATGTGAGAAACCGCATAACACAGATATGATTGATCGTTGTTATTTCAAGTTTAGTAACCTAATGGCGCCAGAATCTTGTCATTGCAATTTGATAATTGACCTAACAGGACCTAAGCTGGTCACTTCAGAGATACAACCTAAGGATGACAGCAACGATGTCGTTGATGTTCGCTAAGGTAGACTTTTCTATGTGACTCCCAATCATCTAGATGTTTCAAATTCGATTCCTTCTCCAATTTTCTACTAACTAATTCTCTCGTCCTCTCTCCTCCTCTCGCCCGAAATACCACAACCCTGATCGCCGCGCTAGGCAATCGAGGATCTTGATATCTTCCGCCAAGGCCGAGGACGGCTGCACGACTTCAGCAAGGAACTAGCGGACCTTAACAGTCGTCTCGCGGAGTTCGTTCGGGTCAATCAGATGCTTGAGACGCGGATTTTGAAATACCGTATGTAGGACGACCACATTGCCCCATTGGCTGTGAGGGGGCATTTAGTATCTGTTTAAAGAAGGCTAGAGGATTTCAAACGTACGCGTGACAGGTCCCCCAGACATTAGTGACGATGAGCCGACCGCCCTTCATGCCCCAGAATGCCTTCGAGCTGTTGAACAGCGCCCGGATACACGTTTCCGCATACATCATAATAGGCTTCGAGATCTCGTTGTTAGGTTCACTAGGTTTGTTAAGCACCATGCGAAGAAAATGTCTATATGTAACAACCTGTGCGCCGTACATCTTTCCCCGCAGGCGTGACTCGAGGATGTCGTCGGAAGGCGGCGCGTTATCGTCTGCAGGGACGGGACAGTAGTTGATGACTGATTTGATATCCGCAATAATCGCCTCTATAAACGGAAATTCAAGATGATCATTCATCTTAGCAAGCTAGTATTCTACGAACGGTTAGCGTGTGATGACTGACAAGCAAATGAAGACCTGCCGTTCTCCTTTCTAGGGCCGTAGAGGTCTCGATGGATTCTGTTAAGCAATTTGCGGAAGTACAGTTGTGCCCAGTAGCACTTCATCGACTTCTCAGTCATTTCCTAGTTCTCAACAGCTAGTTAGAGATTTGGCCATGGCATGACTGACTCTAGCGACAGGATGGTCGACTGGGGAACGTCGAGCTCAGCAACAATATCACTAGGAAGTTAACGAAGATCTGGAAACATTAGAAAGCGCCTCCTTACCTTTCTAACTGTAGGCATGTCCAATATGCGAAGAGATTCTAGTTATCATTAGGGCCCCATAACACAGCTTCACGCTTTCCACGGTCGCTCATATCTTCTTTCATCTTCTTGTAATATGCGAGTTTCCTAATCCGAGTTAGTCACTAGGTGTTATGCTTCCATAGGGGACACTCACGGCAGTAAGAGGATTGTTAATGCGTAGCCAGCCTCCTTAATGAATGCATGGCTTTGCAAGACGCGCCTAAGCTGGCCATGGTATAGACCTGCTAGGAGGCACGCGTAGACAAACGGGAGGCTATTCTCACCGAAATGATTGCCAAGGATGTCGGTCGCAAGTGCAAAGTATGCTAGTCCTAGTATGACGTCCCGATTTCGTGGGTATGGATACTTTGCGGACGCGGAACCGTCCATTGAGCTTAGAGAGACTCTGGGAACTGATAACTGCGAGGAACAAGGCTGCAACCTATTTATCCATTGCGGCCTTGTTGGGTTGTTCCGCGCGTCATTGTTAGGGACAAAGTCTGGTATCTTGTCTTTGTGCTCACACATCTTGCCAAGCGCCAGCGTTAGTAGTACAATCGCCGTATTAATCGATCGCTGCGGTGGCTTAAGATGCTCTGCAAAAGGATGTTCCGATTCTGCCACGGTTAGTGACCTTTTCCGTTTGTTGCTTTCAGTACCTGCAAATCTATCAGATACTTGCTGGTGCTAACCTTTGTCTGTCTCACAGATCTGCTGTAAGAAGCTAGCAATCATCGCATCAAGATGCTTCTGTGTAATGATAGGATGCATGACGTTTAAAGATGTCATATAGCTCGATGATAGGCGTCGTATGGCGGCTTCGTCTAGTTCTGAGATGGGGCTTGCTTCACCCACTAGACCCCAGGAAATATCTGATGCTGGTGAATATCCAACTCCTTCGCCACGGCCATACAAGCGGAGAACCCCACGCTGCTGCTCTCGTCCGAGGGGATCAATCCCTCCAATCCCGTTCTCCCCTATCAAATCTGCGACAGCCGGCCACAGTAGGATTTTAGCCGCTCCAGTCGTATGTCCAACTGGTATTGCTGGCTCGCCGACTAGTGGTGCGTCAGAGCCTTCATCCATATCACTCTTGTTGGACTTCTCTGGCTCGCCAACCAATGGTGCGTCAGAACCTGCATCCATATCACTCTTGTTGGACTCCTCTAGCTCGCCAACCAGTGGTGCTAGCATGTGACGCGTGGGGTCTCGGCGCTTCTTAGGGTCCTCTTTTAGCATGATCGCCTCCTTATCGACTTCATCGAATATTTCAGTCAAACCTAGAACTGTCTTTGATAACGCTCTCTCGAGTCTGCAGACTCTTTTATCCACTATCTCGACTGTTCGATGCACTGTCTCTGTCGATTTCGCTATATCAGTGAGCAGAATCACTATTTCGGAACGTTGCCTGAGAGTCAAAGTTAGTCATGATCCACCTAATATAGTTAGGCCACTTACGGTTTCGGGGCGGCGGGAGGATCATAGCTGCAGTGTATCCTTTTCTCTACACAGCTTGGACAAGGCTTGCGATCAGTGCATCTTGCTTTCATACGACGGCAAGCTTCGCAAGCCTGCAGACAATGAAAAAAATGCATTAGTTACGCCCGAAGCTAGCTATGGTGTTGCGACTTACTTAAGACGTCCGATATGTCTTCCTCTGTGAAAAGGTTCGAGTACTTTCGTCATAAATATGTTCTTGCGGATAATGAATTAGGAGCCTAAGAGATGATTGTGGCGGGATATAATCAGTCATAGGCGGTTGCTGTTGCGGCGGCGGCACGGCTGCCCCTGCCGCCAGCGGCTCATACAGACGCTCGTAATAGGTCTGTGGTGGGGCCCCAAGAGGTGGTCGTGGCGGGATATAATTAATCGTAGGCGGCATCCCATAGGCATGATCATAGGTCATCGGCATGGTTGTCTAGCGGCAAATTTCGAAGGCCGTCCATGAGATGCGTAGTGGAAACGGCCTTACGTCCGCCGCACTTAGGCATGCAACAGCACAATACCAAAGGGGTTGTAATCAAAAAAGTGAGCATAGGGCAAGATGAGCAGTGAGTTATTTGAACACAAAACATGAGAAGCACATAAACATAGGTTCATGCCATGCAGCTTCCTTCATATATTAACGGGGTCGTCTTTCCTGAAAAAAATTGAGGAGGGGAAGAAGGAAGGACGAAGACGCCGAGGGATAAAGACAACAATAAACGCCCCACTGTGGCTCCGCCTCCTCCTTCAGCCTTGCAGTCTCTTGAGATCCAACAATCCCGTGGATGCGAACGATTGACGGGCATACTTAGATGCAAGGGCATGGTCTCCCCACAATGTAAGTAAGCTGTGCTTGTGTGGAGAAGACATATATGTGGGGCTCGCACCGTTAATGGTTGATGACACAGCGCTGAGTCCAATTGACTAATAAACATATTTGATTTGAAGTTGCTAGTGAGCATGGCCAATGAGAAATGCACAATTACTTAGCGTGTTTCACTTAGTGTGTTTCTGGCAGTTGCAAACGTGTAAACAGTTTTAAGTGGGGCTTTATACTTAGCGTGCCTGTGCGTTTGCTAACAGCTTAGCGTGTTTATGCATGTGCAGAGTGCTTAGGGTACTTCTATACGTGCACCTCATCCTCTGCCTAACCACCGCACCACCAACGAACGATACGTTCCTGTTTGCACAATGCTGCCTCCATTCTATCTTGGCGGATACCGAGCTACCGACATCGACTACGGTATCTATGGTCTAAGCGAGCTTAACGACGCACGAGAGACGCTGCAGCTGATACTCAAGAAGGTAGACGAGGGTAAGAGGGCAAGGGTTGCTCTAGATCTTCTCCGTCGAAGGATTGCAGACAAGCACCGTCCAAGAAATAACGATCAACAAGAATTTGACAAATTAACATCTACATTGCGCTACGGTAACTCGGTCGATGCGAAAATTGATCTAAGCTGGGTTCTAATATCGGTGTTCCTTAGGCTAGTTGAATATCTCTCCGCTCAACCTCTGGCAGAGCTCAGCATGTCTAGGCAAGCCTCATATCTAACGCCTGTCTATGGAGCCAGCCGTTGTTGAATCGCAACCTTCAAGTGAGGTACTACAACAATTTGTGCAAACAGAATTTCTTATAGGCTGAGAAGTTCTGCGACGGTATGACTCTCCATTCAGGCGCCTGCATAGACTAATAGGGATTGCTGTAGAACTCCCCAACCCCACACCGAGGCCGCCTGTGCAAATCAACCCGAATATTGAAGCCTATGCAGCAACACATGGAAATCGCAAGGGCGGATATGATATCAACAGCCAGTCGCCTAATGGAACTCGAGAAGCACGTTACAACTTCATCAAAGCGATCATACGTCCCAGCATATTTCGTCGTTCAGCCTCCTCCTCCGTTAGCCCCACCCCAAGCTTCTTTGAATCCAAGAAAATCTTTGAGCGAGTGAAGAATGATTTCCCGTTTGCGGCGACTCTGTTGACAATATCAACCATATGGGGTGGAAAGGATTTACCGCACATGATGTATGCTCGTGCCGCCGTACCACGGAAAGTTTAGGGTTCTCAAGGAGAAGTTGAGGAGATATGTTTAGAACTTGGCATGCGCTTTGAGGTTTCCGAGACAGCCGCGGCCATTGAATACCTGCGTTCTTTAAGCCTCGTTACCTTGAATCCTAACGAAGATGGGTATGTGAGGCTCTCTGTTCTTCTAAGCCTGCAACAGTACTTAGAGCAACAAATCCAGGATGTGGACTAGTTGAAAATTCAAGCTTTGATGCTCATGTGCCATTTGTTTCTAGGAGACAAAGAGATAGAACCCTTGTACGTCTTACTCCACTATCATGTTACTCACAGTGCACTAAACCTTTGTCCAGCCATCACAAAGACTTAGGGAGGTTGCAACTACGACCACTTCAGTGCGTTGTAGCACACATTCCGGAGCTACTCAGAAAGGAGCTGCTTTCTACTCAGCAGCAGTATGATGTTATCACTGCACTTTTAGAGTCGTCTAAGTTCTCTAATTCATCTGGTTCAGCCTGGAAGTTTGAAGCGGTGGACATTGCAGATGCAATGTTAGTCACCTGCCTAGATGAATCTCTCCAAATATCTGCAGCAATACGGAGAAAGGCTTTGTCTCGCCTAGTTCTTGGAACAATCTACGAAGAGCCAAGCTCTTTCCTCGAGCGCCCTGCGACAACTATAATGTTTCATTTCCTACAATGGAAACTGCGCTTATCCAGGGCACAGGATTTTATCCACGACGATGATTTCATTCGTGCCAGGGAAGAGGTGTCTCAATATACGCCCTTCAATCCCGCAGAACCATCAACCCTAGAACGGCGTCTTGGCAGAGAAGCACGGTTTGAGCACGCAAGGTTTGTTCATCTCGCAGGCGACTTCGAGGAAGCCAAACGTCTTTTCGAGCAACAATTAAAAGATATCGACCATGGCGAGAAATTAGACGATAGTCTAATTAGTTACCTTGCTGGTGTCCACTGCGAACTAGGCAATCCAGCTGAAGCGGTTAGACTTACGAAGTCTGTACTAATAGACTCTGGGGATCAAAAAGGACAGAGCCGTCCACGTGTTTCGCTAGCGGAGGCACTTCTGCACCTTGGCATGCAATCTTGCATGCTCAATCCTAATCGATCTATGGACGAAAGTGCACGAGCTCTGTTCTTAGAAGCAAAAGATATCTGTGAGACGGTTCTACACAGATATCGATCCAATCCTGCTTTCGATGTGAGCGATGAGTCTGATAAGGTCGCCAAAGTTGATAGGATTGGTTACTTGCGTGTTACGACCATTGTGGCAAGAATCTCCCTTCTCGAGGCCGTTTTCGGCAATGGTGATCTCTTCAAGGCCCTTTGCGATTGGGTTGCTGTTTCTGAAGCTATTAAGAAATGTGGATGGGCAAGACGTGGATTCATGGAAGCAGTCAGCCATCTCACCATCGGTGCTATTGAGATGTGTCTTGGCGAGAGCGCAGCGTCAGAACGCGATGTGAAAACGGCATTAGCTTTGCTTAATAAAGCAGGCCGTCGACATCTGATTGTTGGTCTAGGCACTATATGGCCCGAGTTCACAGAGAGTTTGAGATCCAGGAATGGTGGTCGTCCAGCGGAAGATTTGCAGAAAGAACGTAGTTCTTAAGTGTACGTCTTTAATACGGAAATCACCAAAGCTGAACTCGGATCTTAGCGTTCCTCACCAATACGAGCGTTTTTCACGACGAAGATCAATTCCATAGAGTAGATAGATGAATAGAAAGCCGCCCACCGCCCCCGCCGACGTCCAAGACTATCTGATCTCCGATCTCGTGCCTAGGGTAGTTAGCCAGGATACCCGGGGCTTGCGCGATGGCACCCCCTCCGAGGGTTCGATGCAACCGCAGAAGCCATCCCTGCCCTTGAAAGTAGGTGAACATGTTGTCGGTGTTGTTGAAGTTGATCTGCGCTGCCCATCTTGCCTCGCCGCTGCGCACGGACTTGGGAATGCCGCGCGGAATATCATAGAACTCATTGCTGTACAGGTCAACCCAGTTGTGCCATTGCTTCTAATGTTCGGTGTAGAGGAGATTCGAAACTCGATTGTTGCGGTAGCGATGCAAATCGGCGTCATAGTCGTAGATGTGGTTGTTGCGCAGGACACGTAGAATCTGCTCTAGTCGGTCTGCTTGCGCTCCACTTGCCTGAGCCAGCTCGGCGGCACTCATGCCTTTGCCGTCGGCTGCTAAGAGGATCAACCAACTTCAACTCAACGGCCGCGCATAGGCACTTCGTGCTGACATATCCTATGTCGAGGGTCAGGCAACAATAAGGGAACCTCGTGCGGAAAGAGTCAACGTTTGTCCGTGATGAGAGTTAATATTGGGAGATTTCGCATGTTGATTAGGGACACATTTAATCAGGGATGATACTCGACCCGATAGGTTTTGGTTTCCTCTTTTGCTTTTGAAGGGAGACGTTGATTAGGGAGACACCCTATTATTTATCTATACCTATTAAAAAAAAACAGGCAGCACACTCCCTTTCTGCTAAAATACCACTCTGCCCTATCTGCATACATTGTTCGTCTGGAGCGGGATCACGTGCAAATTACGGCACCTTAACAATGCACCTGTATTAGATTGATCTTCCGCAAATTCAGCAGACAAGTTCCTTTGTTCGAGGTGGCCGAAGGTCGACATGTTGGAAAGTGGAGGAGCTGCTGGTAGGGAAATGTTGTAAGATAAGACTTGTGTGCATGCGTGGACCTTTCTTTTGAGCAACATGAGCCCGCTTTCGTAAGACGAAGTATATCGGTACGAGATATGTGTGATCTCCTGATGAGACCTGAGGTTTGGTGGCCGGCAGGTTCAGGGTTCGAGGGATGTTACCCGTGTATCTTCATACCTCAGGCACCAATAACGCTTATATTAACCCCATTTCCAGCATTCAACTGCGCAGAATAATACATCAGGTAGCACTTCTGGCCATTGCTCGATTCGTGATCATCACGGCAGAGCAAACCTCCGTTCATCGCATTCCGCGCGCAACATACCATAGGGGCTCGTGGCATCTACCTTTTGAATCCATTTGAGCCGCCGATGGATCATCTCCAGGTGCGCCTGGGCGAGAGCAGCTCGGTCAAAGCCAGGGCTCTGGAGGATGCCCGCCAGATGCAAGTGAGTGTCAATGAGTCTGCCAAAAAGGCTGGCAAGGCCCCGCCAAAGTATGTTCTGATTGACCTCATCGGCAAAGGCAGCTTTGGTCGTGTGTATAAAGGGTGAGTGTGCGCCTCCCGCTCCAACGTCACGTGCAGCCATTGATTTTCCACGTGTCACAGCAAGGATACGACCACGGCAGGAATTGTCGCTGTGAAGATCATTGATATGGATGAGAGTGACACCATCGATCCTCGTAATGCAGATTCGTACAGCGAATTCTTGAAGGAGGTCAGCGCCCTAAAACTATTGAACTTCTCCACCACCTGCACCTGCAGGTCTTCGGCCTCATTCCATCGTTCTTGATTCCTATACGTTGACGCCAGGTTGCCTATGCTGGTCAGCGTGGAAGGATGCTCCTGGCCGAGCACCCTCTTACTCGTCTCCACCACTTGCATCTCCAGCTCTTCGGCCTCCTTCCATCGTCCTTGATTCCTGTACGTTGACGCCAGGTTGCCCATGCTGGTCAGCGTGTGTGGATGCTCCTAGCCGAGCACCCTCTTTCTCATCTCCATCACTTGCACCTCCAGCTCTTCGGCCTCCTTCCATCGTCCTTGATTCCTGTACGTTGACGCCAGGTTGCCCATGCTGGTTAGCGTGGAAGGATGCTCCTAGCCGAGCACCCTTGAACATATCTTTAACTGTTCCGCTTGCAGGTCTTCGGCCTCATTCCATCGGCCTTGACTCATGTACGTTGACGCCAGGTTGCCCATGCTGCTCAGCGTGTGTGGATGCTCCTGGCCGAGCACCCTCTTTCTCGTCTCCATCACTTGCACCTCCAGCTCTTCGGCCTCCTTCCATCGTCCTTGATTAATGTACGTTGACACCAGATTGCCCATGCTGGTCAGCGTGGAAGGATGCTCCTGGCCGAGCACCCTCTTGCGAGTTTCCATCACTTCCACAAATAAAAACTCGGCCTCATTAAACTGTCCATCGCTATAAAGACACATTGCAAACTTCCACGCCAGATCAATCCTGTTTTCCCCACATTTATTAATGAGCTTAGACTCTAGAGCATAACGCGCATGCGCCAGATACCTCCTCCAAATGTTCCTGTTCTGATGGTCATCGTCTGGGAACACATCTTCTAATCGCGTAACTGCCCTCTGGGTCCATTGAGCAAGCAACCCTTCTTTGCGGAGCCAACTCCGCGTCGCGAGATGCACCAGACGATGGACATCAAGAGCTAGATCTGCCGACCGTCTACTGATAAACGAGTAGGCGTCTAGCGTCCCGATCGCGTCTGTCTCCTTTTTCCGCGAGGGACTAGGCGGGAGGAGCGACTGCGGCACGTCCTTTAGGTATACGCAGGCTATAAACGACAAGAACTCTGCTGCTAGAGGATCGCGGCGGCGAATCTGCTTAAATGAGATTAGCCATGTCGTGGCCACTGGGTTCTTGACATCGCGATATCTCCCATCGTCCTCAAATTCCTCGCTAAGAAGATCAATTACCTCCTCCTCTTGATCTTCTAGAAGGGACAGATAATCTGTAAGTGCTATGCTGTTCTCATTTATGTATGCCGCTGCCTGAACGATGGCTAGCGGGAGGTGCGTGAGCTGTGTAAGCAGCTCTTTCGTATCTTGCTCGCTATTAGCAATATCTTGATTGACTAGATACTTCCGCAACAGCTGCGTTGCTACGTTTTCGTCCATTTCCAGCACTTCCACCACATTCTGATGTGCAAGCTTGATGGCTGTCTTCCTGTCGCGCGTCGTAAAGACGATGCACCCTTGCTTACTCCTTGGAAGGTACTCGATCAAACGGCCGGATTCCCGCGTAGATCTTGACCTGTCGGTCCACATCAATGTCGTCGGCATTATCGAACACTAGGAGCAACTGGCCTGCGCTCTCCTTGCTTAGGTACTCTCGCACAAGTCTCTTCACACTAGCCTTGTTCTCTTCCCATCCACTTATCCTGAGCTTCTGGGCAACATCTAAGTATGCTTGTTGAACAATTTCCATGTTAATTGCCGGTATCCAGATAATCAAGCAATTTTTGTACTTTTTTCTTGTTCGGTAGACAAGTTCAAGCACTAGCTGCGTCTTGCCTACGCCCCCGAGCCCCGTGATTGCGATCTTTGCGGTTCGATCCTCCACAAAGAGCTTTTCTTCGAGTTGGGCAAGCTGGGACTCGCGGCCAGTAAAGCGGTGATTTCTTTCAAAAGGCACGATCCAGGAAGCTTCGTGTTCTTCTTTATCGGAATTAGTATTGGTAAGATAAACTCAAGGACGCCGTACCTTAGTCTTGCTAAAGACTGCATACGATATATTCCTACACAACTTCAGCAGAGATAGGCTTATAAGGTAGCATTGAACTTACTTTCATGAGGGCGTCAAACGAAGTGTTAGTCTTATCTATGGACATCAGCCTAATAATTCATTGAAATACTATGAAAAGTCCTCAATGTACACACTCTGCTTTAGTCTCAAGTTCTGAATACAATCTCGCACCCGAAACTTCTGTGCTGTGTGAGTCAGATACCCTCCTGTCGCTACTTCCATCGCGCCCTTCTTCTTGTACTCGTCGAGCCCAATGCTCTGCAACCCTTGATCGACATTAAAATGAAAGTATCGGCTTTCGTCAAAATGCTTCGCCCACCTGGCTATAAACTTCTTCTCTGTATTCTCTGTCTCGGTCGCGATATCCACCACAGTCTGGCCGAGGAACTTGAACATGCCGTCTTCGAATGCCGTCTTTCCGGGGTTCCCTGTCCCAATTGTTATAAAACACTTGACCAGAGGCTTCAAGTCTCTAGTTTCCGAGCACCAGACATTTGACGCCTCTCCCTCAACTTCATCCACTGGATTATTTGCACCAAGGCCACCATTAGCGAACGTGCGATCCCCAATGCTGACGGGGTCAAAGAATGTTGTAGCTGCAGATGTTGCAAGGGCAGCCTGGCATATCGTCGCACGAATATTCGGCTCGTCGGGAAGGCTGTAGCTTCGGAGACGGACAATGTCCTTTGTGTCGCGGTCGGCAGTACACACAAAGCTGATATCGTCAGACCTCCCTCTTCTTGTTTCAGCAGAGGACTCACGTTCTACATCCACGCTCAGTCCCATCATTGAGCAAGTCTGTCTCGGATACACCACTCTGTGCTACCGCCTTTCGGATCGCACCCTCCAGTTTGGCCGAGTCGAACCGCGGCCGTATTTTACCCTTTATGTTGACTGGGACGCGACTTATTTTCTCACCAAAAACGGCTGCCGCGAGCTCACTATATGCGGCAATACACTCATCCACATCCATTTCGAGCCGGCCAAGCATAATCGCAATCAGTCTTTATGATCACATCAGTAAAGGCTTACTAGAGAGCAGGTCTACTTACCCGCCAGTACTAGTGCCTCCGATAAGGTCAAATACTTCGCATGGCTTCACCGGTGGAAGACTAGCAGTCTGCTTTCGTTCGTGGTTCAGTCGATCCATGATGCTTTTTAATATGTAGAGGGTTGAGAGCCCTCGCACACCGCCGCCATCCAAAGACAGCAGACAAAGTCCCGTAGTATTGAGAAGGTTTGGCTCTCCGCCATGTTTGGTGGACGTGGCATGATCCATACCTCGATTGAAGGCTGGAGTCGTAGTTACTATTCAGAGGTCATAAAACATCAAAGAAAACTGTTGGCAGTGTTGGGTGTAAGCGCCGACGGCCCGCTGAAGGGGCAGCTGGGGACGAGGACGCTAAGGGCGATCGCCTCGTCGAGCCGCTCGGGGTTCCCCGCTGTCAAGGCAACACTTGCTCCTATGACGGGCCGCAACTTAGCTTTGTAATTTCTTGGCAGGGTAACGTGAGTACCATGCGCTTAACCAGATTTGGTTAGATTAGGTCAGGACCCTGGTCAAGAGCGAGGTGAAAGTTCCTGCAGCTGCACACGAAGGGGAAGCCAGTTTTGCAAGCGACTGTACCCATCGCTTCCTTTGCCAAAAGTTTTGCAGTCCGAACACGATCTATATTCCATTCCATGTGATGCTTCACCCCGTGCTGTTTGCATGATAAATTGACGAGCCATCATGGTTATCTAGGGACCCAGTGCATCATACAGATGGCCGCAAGCAGCCATCAACCTCCACGAGAGTTTGGAAACGCGCTCTGATGGTTATATGGTATTAAATATATGTTTCAGTAAGTTTAAGCCTAAATATTGCCCCTTGACTAAACTAACGTTTCGTTGCTATCCCGCTCAGAAATGAAACAAGACCTTCCTTCTCCTTCGGTAGAGATAGAACCCCATGCACACAGAAGTTGGAATAGAAAATATTGCGCCTGCGATATCTATAAGAACGTTTAGATATGAGTAGGACTTCAAAAGACTGTCGTAAAATAAAGCCGCCTCCTCTAAGAAAGGGTTTGTATTTTGTGTGCACCTAGCTTGATGCCTGATGATCGATGCCCGGACAAAAAGTCCTCTTCTTGGAAGGCCGTATTCCTCGATGTCAAATCCGCAGTTTGTGGTCCAAGTGCGGAATGTATCAAGACTCTGAGACAAGACCAGAAGTTCCCAAAGGCCATGCTTGACAGGGAACATCGTGAGCACATCATATCTTTGCATATTGCTTGCCAGGAGACACGAGTGCATCTCCTCTGTTGTGTTGCATTTGCCGTCGGTACGTAGGTAAATGAGCTGGAATTGACTACCAACGCCAAAGTTCAACAGATAGTAATCCAACCGCTTAGGTAAGAATCCGCCTCGTTCTTCTCAAATTCTTGCTTTGATAGCTCGACCTATATACTACTAACCTGATTCCACCGAGAAAATTTGAGCGCCAAGAGGTCGTGACAGACGGAACAGACCAAGAGCAAGACATCTTCTTGAAATAATCCTGTGATTATACGTTTCTGTTAAACTGAATGCGGTGCGATGAAAGTGATTGATTGAAACAGAAACTATCTACCTACGGAGCTCTATTTGAATACCAAATAGATGGTTTGCTAACTGGTTTGCTATTGAGTTTGTTGATTCTCTCTGTTTGTAGAACATGAGAGAATCTTCACGGGAGGAAAAAGGCTCAATGCATGAGGGTTCTCGAACCCTCATGCAAACACAAAAAAAGATCATGCAAACGGAGTACTGAATACAAATAGAGATCCATAGTCTAGATAGTTCCTGTTGAATCATGCTTTCTCAACTCTATTTACCGCTGCCCACAAGTATTATCATCTTGTGATTCAACAATCGCTCTAAAAGATCCATTGTCACTGAGAAGGGTTGCTCGAACTAGAGCTTGAGGCCGCATCACCATGGTCACCACCCCTAGCCTGACCGCCCCTTGCAAGACGCTTGCTCCGCCTAAGACCGCCGTCAACATCCGTCCCATGATCACGCTGTCGCTTCCTAGTCTCCTTCGGAGGCTCGGGCTTAGGTTCAAGCTCTTGAACCTCAGGAGTCAGCGGAGATATAGGAGGAGCCTCCCCAGGTTGCCAATTCGAAAGACCGCTTGCGCGACGCCATCGAGCAAAAAACTCCTCAGACGTCAACCCATCTGGATTGAACACAGTATCCTTAGCCGGCCCCGTTTCCCTTTCCTTATCTGCAGAACGAGTAGCCACTCCCCCGTCCAGTTGGGCCATTTCGGCAGCCCGAAGTGCATGCGTCTGTTGGAACTGCTCAAGCATCTGACGCGAGCCCGAAGCCCCTCCCTCCAGTTCGGTATCCGAGGCAGCCGCCTTACGAGTCGCCTCCCTGCGCCTCCCATACAGACGCTGCCGAGTCAGGCGGGCTCTCTTAACCTCAGCCTGCTCAGCAGCATGCTCGGCACCCTCGTCGTGCGGCCTAGCCTCTGTCACTAAGGCCGCCGCCTCAGCGTCCCGGCGACGCTTCGCCCTCTCAGGTTCCCCCGCGGCATATGCATCATTCAGCTCGGAGACCTCCCTGTGAGTACACATCTTAACGAAAGTGTCTATCACCACCTTCCGAGCACCCGGTCCATGCCTGAAAGCAGCCTTTATCGCTGAAGCCAACGCAGGAACGGTGATCCTAATTGGCGTCTCTGGGGCTGAGACACTGCCTGCCGGAGCGGACCTTCGTGCTGCGGAAGCTGCAATGGTATCTGGATGAGCCCTATACATAGACGCCAGCTCGGCCTGAGAGCAGGACCGGGCGATTGAAGTCTTAAATATGGACCTAAGGCTAGCTTGTCCATTTGTATCTGTTAGAAAAATGCTCACTCGACGCCGGAATTCAAGATCTTCCGGTCGGTGGATCTTTAGCACTTTATCGCTCTGTAACAAGCCATGCGGAAAAATTGAAATATGGGCCTATCAACTCTGGTGTTACTGGGTTTTGTATGCATGTTATGTCCCCGCTCACACAGTATGGCGTTTTCCTGCCTATTGTTTCTGTGAAGACGAAATGATCGAGCTACTTTGAACTACTCTATACTCGCCTTACACTGACAACGCTAGTTTAGATCTGTCCCGAAGTAGAATATTAAATCATTTCATGTGGGGAATTGGTAAAGAAAAGAGCCCAAAAGAGAGTTATAAGAACTCTTCGAAGACGTTGCTCTAAGCGCTTAAGTAAGCAAAAAGTAATAAGGGAGCAACGACTTAGTAGAAAGACACTTTATAATTGATCTATATAGCTAGCTATATTATATTTACAATTTTGTTGCTAAAGTAAGCGCAGTGCGATTGACGTTCCCACTTCGGTGGTTGCGAAGATGATCGTTTCGCTGAAATGATCGTTTCCGTAGGCCATCCCTAGACGAGAAGTCTTGGGATGGGCGGACATGCACAGACCAACCCGACTATTACCCCCGCCCACATGATTTCAGCGACATCTGCACCTTGTCATCAAGCTGCTTGAACACCTTGCCCATGGCCCCCACGTGCACATCGTCCATCACCCTCCGGGCCTTGGCGGCCTCGGCGAACGCGTCCTCGGACTTCATCCCGCGGCCCGCGGCGCCGAGCACCATTCCCATGATGGCGAAGGGCGCCGACGAGGGGTCGTCAATGATCTCGGCGATAGACAGGGCGCCGTTGGCGATCTCGCCGCCGATAAAGGCGAAGCGGGCTAGCGCGGCCATGCCCGCTATCGAAAAGCCGACCTCGCCGAGGAAAGGCACGACCATGAGCACGAGACCGACAATGAGGAGGATGAGCTCCTTCTTCTTCTGCACCTCGATCTCGGCGCCGATTTTCTTAACGTCGGCCATGTTCTGCGCGGCCTGGGCGAGCATCTGGACGGGGACGGCGAGCGCTATGGCGGCGTCCTCGTCGTTATGTGTGGGGTCGTAGATGCCGAGCCCGACGGACAGTATGGCCGCGGAGAAGTTACCCTTGAGCTTATCAATCTCTGGGAGCGCCTTCTCCCAGACCTCCTTAGGGTCTGTGACGGTGATTTTGTCGGCCTTGCGCGGGAAGTTCTTGCGCCACTGGTGCACCTCGACGCAGTCGCCCGGCAAGCCGTCGCACTCCGGGTACCCGTCCCAGTCCTCCCAAATGATCCAGTCGGGCTGCATGCCCAGCTCGGTGCCAAGCGCGTCCTCGAACCCATCTTTGTCGCGCAGGGTGTATTCGATGATCCAGCTCTCGTAGCCGTACTCGGGGTCGTCCCACGTGCCGTTGCTCATGATGTCATGGGGCACCGGGCACGCGCCTTCGTACCGGTAATCGTCCCCTTCGCTACGCTTATACTTGCAGTCGAAAAATCGGTTGCCGAGCCCCTGCTTCGTTTCCTGGTCCGTGTCCCAGTTGTCCATCCAGTTCGCCAGCTGCGGGTTGACGAGGTCGTTGATGTACTCGGCGTAATACTTGAACTTGCCCTCATAGTTGTTGCTAGTATTTTTATACTGTGCGATGACAGTGTCGAGCATTTTGGACATGGCACTCAGGAGGTATATGGAGCGGCAGTAGGGGGGGAGAAGGAAGGAGCTGGCATATTGAAAGACGTGGTCCAGGTCGTTGAATTCTAGGGAACAATCGGCGGCCGTCCCGACGATGTTCTCGCCACCAGAAGAGTCGCCCTCCACCGGGTCGTAGAATTTCTCGAGGTCGACAGCCCAGTCGGAGGTGCCGCCAATGTTGAGTCCCTTCGCCCACGCGATACGTCTGTCCTTGGTCGGGCCGTCCATCCAGGCGACCCAGTTGCCGTTCCACGTCAGGATGTCTGACTCGCTTTTCTCGTCGAACCACGTCGTGACGACGCCGCCCTCGTCGAACTCTTCGGCGTAGACCAGGCTGCGCAGCTCCGCATCGGAAATGTAGCCTCCCGTGTCCGTGCAAATACCCTTCTCCGCGTCGCTCACAGTGCGGCTGCCGGTAAACTCGCAGGTGGGGCCGGTGCACGCGGAGTCCTTCATCCCGAAGCTGCGGCCGTAGCTTGCCACGCCCAACATAACCTGATTAGCTCGTGCGCCGGCCTTGGTCACCATGCTCAGGGCGGTGTGGGTCTCGGTGATGTTGACGTGGCTTCGCAGGCAGCTGCCGGACGGACAGCCCGGGCTGGCCCACTTGCTCCCATAATCCCACTGGCCGTGTAGGTCGTACGTCATGTAGACGAAATAGTCGACGACCTTGGCCATCTTGTCCACGGGGAACCCACGGAGATACCAGTAGCTAGCCGGCAGTGCAATCGACAGCGTCTTGCCGGACGGCAGCTTGCTCTTCACCGACTGCAGAAAGGCTAGGTAGTTGTCGCCGTCTTCTGGGCTACCGGGCACCGAATCAGGTATGTCAGTCGCGCCGGGGTACTCCCAGTCAAAGTCCAGCCCGTCTAGGCTGTTGTCCTTGAGGAACTGCACCACGTTGGTGGCGAAAAGCTCGCGGTTCGCGGACGAGACGCTCTGGCCGAAAATGGGCGCCGTGTCGTAATCAGTTGAAAATGACCAACCACCAAAGCTAAGAATCTTCTTGACGCCCTTCGTGTCCATATCGACCATCTTGTCAAACTGATTCTTGACTGCCTCTGGCAGACTGACCTTGAAGTCGGTCGAGATGGTGGCAAAGGCAAAGTGGATGTGGGTAAAAGTCTCGAGGTCAAACTGGGTGATATCCATATGCAGGCATTTGCGCTCCTTGTTGAAGCCCTCAAAGTAGCCGACGCGGGCGTAGTGGGCGGGCGGGTCATCGTTGTTGACAATGTCGGTGCCGCAGTTGGAGACGCAGCCGTTGGTGCCCGGCTCGGCCGTGCCCGGGTGGTCGTCCACCTCAGTCGCCGTGCAAAACTCCTCGGTCGTGCCACACTGTCCCCAGACATCGCAACAAGCATTTAGCGGGCAGGGGTTGAGCTTGCCGACGTCGTCATAATTCGCAGGGCGCGTGGTGCCGACGACCCAAGGTCCGCACAGGGCCGTCGGATCTTGGGCCGGCATGGGTGGGTCTCCAGAGCTGAGGCAGATGACCTGACCTATCTGCAGCCGGTCGCAACCGGAAAAGCCGAACGTCTTCTTGTTGTTGTCCTCGATGCGCGCGGCATCGATGCCAAACCTGTCGCCGATGGCCCAGCACCCATCGTCCTGCTTGATCTTGTACGTGAAGCAGGAACCGTTTGCACCGGGCTGCGGTGTGTGGTCCGGAAGGTCGCCCGCGCTACAGCAGACGTATTGCTTCGGCATGAGCGTGGCGCAGAAGTTGGGGGCACTGTTGTACTTCGTGAAGTCGCTGCCCGAGATGCCGCATTTTTGGGCCAGAGACGCGCAACCGTCACCTGAGATAACTTGGATGTCACGGCACAGGGCTCGAGACTTCAGCGTGCCCGACTGCTTGGACGCAGCGCCGTCGGACGTGATCGACGATCCCAAGACTGTCACAGGCGTGCTGGCGGGGGACTCTCCGCTCTCCAAGTCCTTCAGGTCAACGCACTTGCCGAATCCGGCGATGTACTCGCCTAGAAACGTCTGCACAGACGCGCTGTTGCCGCTCAGGTCCGCAAAAAGCCCAAACCTCGTGTCAATACCGGGCTCAGCAGCTGAAGTGCCACAGGCCTGCATGGCATATCGGGCGGGCACAGTACTCCCAATCGACTTGGCGACCCCCCCAACTAGGTCCGCAGCAGTGGACTTGGCAAGATCGCCGCCGGCAAGAGCTCCCACTACACTACCGCGGGAGCGAGCAAACATCAGCGCCGAACCGCAGCCGGCAGTGTCGCGGAAATACTTCTCCAGCTGCGACAAGGCGGTCGAGAAGTCGTCGGCGGAGCTGGTGCCCTGCTGACCGGACCATCTCGTCTCGACCTCGACAGTTGTTTCCCGAAGCGCGGCACCACAGGAGTCATCCTGCGAGGTGATCTTAGTCCCGGTAGGCGCGACCCTCTGGGCCACGATCTCCGGAGATGGCGTCTTGGTCACGTTGTTATGCCGGAGACCATAGAAGGCACCGGCCTGCATGCGCGGGCCGCCTCCCGTGGTGCCGCAAGCTTTGATGCGCGGGTCCGACTTGCTCCCCTGGACATTGAGGGTGAACAGGACGGTGTCGTCGCAAAGTGCGAGCTCGTCAAAGCTGTGGTAGGTAGTCCAGGCTGCCGGGTCGGGCCCAGCGTATTCGCACGACTGGGGACAGTACTGAAGCTGAACGTTGTGCAGCACCTCCGAGTTTGCGGGAGTCCGCCCCTGAACGAGGGCAGCTGCCGCGTGTGCGAAAGGCAGAGCGGCAGCGAGAGCTGCGACAGCTACTGGTCGCATCGTGAGAGAAACGAGATAGTAAGGAGAGTTAGGGGAGAGAAAACGAAAGATGAACGTAGCGGCTGCCTGCCTACTGAAGTATGGCCGCGATGCCGCGATGCAATCAGATAAAATCTCATCTGGATTGCCCAGCGTCGCTTGTCTGCTATATATAGCGAACGTTCTATTCCGTCGCAATCAAACGTTCCACTAGAATCCTCACAGTCCTTAGAGCCCCCAAAAATGCGATCGGACAGACTCAGACAGACGGGATCCCCTTCCAAGGCTTGATTTTTACTCCTTTTGATGTCCATTGTACTGTACAAGTACCTAGCGGTACCGTGAGGGATATGATTTTCGATGAGCTGACCGAGCCTATGCAGGCATCGTGTCCATGTTATTGGCCAGATGCCCTAATAAGGACGATTGTACTGTAGATTACAGTAAGAACTAGTAGAGGGAGAGGATAAGAGCAGGCAAGAGTGAAGAGTGCTCCCACGTGCGGTAGCAACGTTGGTTGATTAGTGAGTAGAATAAAGAACCAAGAGTAGAGCCAAGAGTACAGTAAGAGCTAAGATTCAGTAGAGTAAAGAGCCATGAATGAATCTCGTAAAGAATCAGTAGAGTTAGAATACGTAAGTTACGAACGTTGGGGCGAGTATCCGTGATAGACAGGTCCGTAACGGGCAGGGGGTGTTATAAATCTGGCCCTAGGCCTCGGCCCCGCCTGTGGGGGCCGGGCCGAACCTCGACCGTGGTGGGTGGCGCTTGCCGCCGGTGCCAACAATAGCTTTACTGTACGGGCGAAGCTAGGCGCTCTGCTTAGCTAGGTGCTCAGCTGAGCAGGCTTGATACTCGTAACATCATTATAGTAAGAACTAGGACGTAGAGTATCCATAATGGGAAATTAAGAGTGTTAACACGTGCGGCAGCAGCGTTACTTGATTAGGTGAGTATTACTGCGGAGGTCGCAACATACTCTATAAGGGAACCACCCAGTGGAAAAATAAGCGTGCGAGCACGTGTAGTAGCAGCGTTAGTTGATTGGCTGTCTAAAACTCAGAGAAAGCGCCTGTGCCTTGCATGAAGGATCTTGCATGAAAGCTCGAAGGATTAAGCACTAAAGAACCACCTCTTAAATCTTAATTCAACATCTTGGCAACATCTTGGTATCATCTTACCAATTCTTGGCTCTTGCAATGGATCACCCCTCTAGAAAGATGCATGATTCTGGAGTGACAGGATGGTCCCGCCTCCCCATGCTGCTGAGATACAGCCGGACGCGCCCCAATTCCGCCCCGAGGCTCTCCCACATGCCCCAGTCCTGATATTCGTGCACCACACACGACCCAGAGTCCATCAGAGAGCCAAGCAGCGTGGTGCTGCTGATGTCCCCCTCGCGCCACGGGATGTACCTCTTCCAGTAGATGTAATGGTCGCGCTCCGGCTTGAGCCCCCGCTTCTCCCGCTCCTCCCGGCGCCGCTCCATGTCGCGCAAGTAGAAGTCGTGGTCTGGGCTGGCTTTGGCCTCATACATGAGGTGGAGATCCGCCGATAGCGAGACTTGGCCTAGATCAACTAGGTCTTGGTCGGGCATGTCCATGATTTTGGTGTATGCCAAGCGCTGGCCACTGGCAATGCAAGCACGTGCGCACTGCGGGCGCATGGCCGGCCGCGCCTCGGCGAGTGTGCACAGCGTGCGGACCGATGGCAGGGTTGGGTACCAGATCCAGTAGGGCAGCTCGTCGTCGGGCACGGGCGGGTCGGCATCCAAGAGGCGGTGAGTATCATTGTTCATGACGTGGCGGGCGTGAATCGCTCTCCGCAAGGCCGAGACCTCGTCGTCCCATGCAGCCGCGACCACGCGCATGACGTCTGGGTTGCGCTCGAGCCAGAGCGCCATGGCGGTGCTGTGGTAGACGCCCGGCACTAGGCAGTGCAGCTCGTACTCCACGCTGTGGCCGGGGCGGCGGAGGCGGGCGTAGCGGTCCAGGTTACCCTCGAAGGCGGCCACTAGGATCAGCAGGTCCTTGTGCATGGTCGGGAGATCGAACGGCAGCGGGGACGCAAGCAGGGCGACCTCGTCGTCGGTGAGCCTGGCCGGACCGAGCTTCACCTTCTCTAGGCCAATGCCCCAGTCCTCAGTGATGTTGAAATACCTCCATGACCTGAAGCCGTCGGCGAATTTGTCGCGCCTCGCGAGCGTAACGAGCACGGCCGTATCGGCGTTCAGGAAGGCGCCGGCCTTGGGCCTGTCCAGCGTGATGGTGAGTTCGTAGTCGTTCATGACGCTGTAGCGCACGGGTGCGGCCATAATCTGCTCAAAGATCTGACGGGATCCCTCGTTGGCGCGACCTGCCTCCCGCGCCTCCTCGGCAATGCAGGGATCAGGAAGCAGATCGAGCTCGCGATACAGCTGGGCGTAACCCGCAACCGCACAGGCCCGGCCGACCTGGTATCGTATGTCGGGATAGGCGGCGGCGACCTTTCGGTAGGTGTCTTCGCTCGCTACATCGGGATACCAGATGCAGTAGGGGTAGGACGTCTTGTCGCCCATCAGTTCAGGGCCAGGCATCTCGTCGCTCATGATCAGGCGGGCATTACGCGCCCGCGCAAACATCTCTTGCCCCGCTGTGCGGCACAGATCCGTCACCTCGGCCAACCGAGCGAAGGATGCGTGCTGGCGGATGCCGCTGACGAGGCATAGCTGCACAACGCGATTTCCTAGGTTCTCTGGCAGCGTCTCGCCCCGGAGCGCTGATTCACAGTCAGCAGCGCTGAAGGCGGTTTGGCTGAGGAGACGCGTAATTGATTCACTTGCGGCCATGATTGAACGCTTGAGACGAGGTAGACGACGCAATTGATGTGTGGTTTGAGCTGTTCTGTTCATTTGTGAGCGAACCTCACTATGTATGCCTGTTCACTGTCACTCTTCATTGTGCAGCTTTACCAAGTTATGCTTCTTTAACGTTACATGGGTTGATAATAGGGAGGCAGAACCATAAAGATACCCTGTACTGACGCAGACACAGTAAGCCCTTGGTATTGGCCAATCAGATAATTAGAAAAGTGAATTCAGACACTAGTGATTATAATCCCGGACGAGGTCGTACAAGGTGTGCTCCACTGTGCCGCATGTGGTCGGAATAGGATTTGAATCCCTGCCGTCAGCCGCGGCCCCACAATGGATGGCATGGGAAGGGTTTCTTGGAACCGTCTTTTTTCAGACCTTCACATGTGCGTTTAATGGACTCCGAGATTCTTTTCCCTAGGTAACTTCGAGGTACCTCCATGTCCTACGTCTGTACATACGTCTTTTAATCATTCTCGGCCTTACACTGATAATTAGCAGCTCGGCCAAGCATCCTAATATACGAGTTCCTAATATAGGAGTGATCCTTTTGGATGCGATGATGGAACACGAAATTATTTATCTTTTGCCAAGTCGTGATTGCTGCGATTGAAACACCCGCGCCTAGGACCAAATCGATGTCAGCGAGTGTCTGCCTCTTCCTTGGTCACGTCGCCGTCTCTACTCTTTAGCCATCCGATTTCCCTCTTCTTTCTTGTCCCTCGTAACTTAGACCGTGTAGCCTCAAGCCTATCACACCATGCTCTTCCCGCGCCTCTTCGGCTGGCTTGTAAGCCTCCTCATTACTCTCTCGTCGCTGCCTGGCGCCATTGCAACCGGTCCAGCAGGCGCCTTCGAGCGAATCGGTCCCCTCTACCAAACCTACCGTATCGCCGTCGCAACCTGGGGCGCGGACCAGAAGAAGATCTTGTCAGGCCTCACGGGCACGCACCCGGATGGTGGCGCCAATTTTCGAGAGATGATCAACTACGTCGATAGCATACCTGAGACCGATGAAAGGTCCACCGTGGACTTCTGGACTGATGAGGGCATTAACATAAACGACCCGGACCCGCGCAAGGCCGCCGTCCATATGTACTTCAATGACATTACCGACCTGTTCAAGTTTCCGATGATCTTTCCAGGCGCGGGCCAACTTATGCCTGAGGTTCTCGAAAAGATCCGGAAGGTTTTAGAAGACGGTACGTGTTTCTCCGTACTACACCTACTATATTAACCTACTTATGACCCTTTTCCAGCCCACGAAGAAATGAAAACAAAAGGCAAATTGGACGACATCAAGCACTTCCGAGACCAGCTCGATGTGTGCCACACAGAGATCTTAGCATTCCGACAAAGTGAGACTGAAGGGGGCGACAACGGGAAGAAAGCCGCGTCCAAGGAGATCAAAAAGAAGTGGCCCAGCGCCGTTGTGAAAGTGGACACATTATCCTGGCCACATGACCCGTATTTTGTGATCTATAAGTTAAACACACAAGCGACGGTTGATCTATCGCCTGCGGGCACGTTTACCGTCAAAGCGGTGGAGGACTGGGTAAGGGATTACGGCGCGGTTGAAACCGACCCCGCTGTCTCTAATACAGCGAAGAATCATTACAAGGTCATCTTCGAGCATCGCTCAACGATGTCGGGTGAGAGGCATCGTTTAGAGAATGGTTGCTGATTGCTACTTGGTCATTCTATCTCTCTGTTGTCTTACGTGCTCTCCATAGAGATAAATCAAGCATTATTTCAGATGGCGTCTAGATATGGTTGTTCTTGTCGGATTGGTGGTGGAGGGGGATTTGCGCCTAACTATTGCGCTCTGAGCTTTGGCGCACTCTGAGCTTTAGAATAGCTTAGGCGCACAGAACGGAATATCTAAACTGTGCCAAACTCCCACTACCTATTTATCAGGCCTTAATTTAAACATCACACCTCATTGAGGAACAGGGTGCAATTCTCCGAATAGCATATATAGTTCAGCGGAGAAGGTGTTTCCGTGGTTGATGTCTTGGAGACATTTGACTTACCATCTTGAATCTTAGAACCTCAGTCAAAGGAGTAGATGACTATATCTTAAAAGATCTTCCATTTCTTCATCTGCACTTTCTGAAAGCTGCAGATGCAACGCTCATATCATTCTACTAGAGCCAGGCTGTTATGGATGCACTTGGTTGTGCATCCATTCTCGAGGCTAGGGGAGAAGAGCTAGGTGGAGTCGTACGGACTAATCGTTGGTTTCGACAAACTGTACTCGGGTACAGGTTGGTGGAAAACCAACGATTAATGCGAGAATGCAAATACACAAACATTATTTGACCTCACCAACAATGATTGATTGATTGATTGATTGATTGATTATCTCATACTCGGTTCCAGCAGCTTTGTCAGCCGCTATGCCGGAAAGGGCAGCTTCGGCTGGTCGCCGACAAGTGCCGGGATTGGCCAGCGCTCCCCACTTCATCATGTCTCCATGACCAGCGACCCCCTCTTCTACCCCTTTGTCTGGTTTCTATCTACGTCTATTTACATATCCGCTTCAAGAAGTGCTTTGTACGTTTCAAAAATGCTGTGCTAGGCTCCTTGGCAGCCGCTTCTGCTGTCCTTCCTGCGTCCTCGTACCTTCAGTCTCCCCCCAGTGCTTAGCTTGCCTACTCCATGATCCGAAATTGCCCAAGGATCTGTGTTTGTTCCATGAAATTTATGGCTTTCGTGGCTGCTTTGCGCTCGTTCAGGATTGCCCGTAAGTCGCTCCGTCCTAGAATCCCGGATAGCTCCTGGCGCCGTAGGTCCTTGAATCTCCTACACCTCATGAGCACATGCATCACCGTCTGTCTGCCCTCACCGCAGACACATTGTGGATCCGTAATCTCTGGGACTCCCCTCTGATATAGGAAGTCTCTAAGACCTATCTTCTCTGTGCGCATTTGAATTAGTAGGGAGCTATGCCGTTTGCTGCGTTTCTCATGTAGGCGTAGGACTTTGTGCGTTGGTTTAGGAGTATATCTGTAGCAGGCCCTTCCCCTCGTTTCTGTAGTCCAACTGTGCTCCCATTCCTTTTGCGCCTCCTGTTTGATCCAGGTTTTCAGTGTGGTTCGTAGCGGGTATAATCTTGCTGGGGGGCTTGCTCGGTTTCCAGCGCATGTCGGTTCTTTTAGTCTCCACCCAGCAGCCTCCTTTGCTGCAGCGTCCGCTTTCTCGTTCCCCGGGATGCCTGTGTGAGCTGGGATCCATCTCACCTCTACCTGGACTCGTTTGGTTGTCTGAAGGCGATCGATCAGATGTACGATGTCTGCAACAATGTATGCCCCAGATTTGCCAGTTGGATTTCCTACCGTCCTAATGGCTGCTTGGTTGTCCGTGTAGATGATTAGTTTCTTTCTTCTGCTTCCCTTGTCCCAGTCCTTAAGAGCTATCATGAGCGCGAGTCTGATGCCCTGGAGCTCGGCTGCGTATACTGTCGACATAGAGCTATCTCCCATGTATGCTCTCATTGTGCTTTGGATCATTGGTGATGTTGCCGCCGCACCTATCTCTCCATTGATGCCGCTACCATCGGTGTAGATGTGGAGATAGTCTTGGGTATTCGCAGTTTGTTCCTGGTGCTTCTTGGTGGCTTGTTCCGTACTTGCCTCGATGTAGGTCTTAGGCCCCTGCCACCAAGGTGGGGTGAGGTATGGCAGGATGATTTCTTGTCTCTCTATGGTGGGGCCGCGTCTCTAGTAAAGTCGTCTGTAGATGTGTTCTAGTGGGCTGAGGTACGGAGTATTTCGTTTTCGGCTCTTCTTCTTTCGGAAGTTCCGGAATCCCACGAGGTCTGGTATGTTGTGCGTTGACAAGAGTCGATTTGCTAATTCTGCGTTGTGTTTCCAGACCTGCTGTGCCATGGGGAGTAGGAATAGCTCGGTGTCCAAGGCCGGTCCCGAGGTTGTCTTAAAGGCTCCGGCGATTGTCCTTGCTGCTCTAGCTTGCAGTCCATTGAGGATGTCCATGGTCTTTCGTGTATATCCGAGCCCTGTTTCCTTTGCAATTGACCACACTGAGCAACCGTATGTTATCTGTGGCACGACTACCGCTTGGTAGATTCTCCGCATATCCTTAAGGCTCATTCCCCATGTGGACCCAGCTAGACTAGTGAGTGCCCCAATTGACTTCGTTGCTTTGACTTTCACTTCTTCGATGTGCAGCTTCCAGTTCAGTTCTCCATCTATGGTTAAGCCTAGGTACTTGCTTGCCTTTCTGGGGGTAATTGTCTTTTGATCGATGGTTACTGGCTAGGTTAGGTCTATGTGTCTCCGTCTCGTGTGGTGTGTGAGTTGGAACTTGTCTAGGGCGAATATTGATGCGTGTTTGGAGGCCCACTGGTTTGCTAGTTCAAGGGTTCTACTTAGGATACTACATGTTTCCTCCGTGGTATCTCCCCAGCTAAGGATTGCAACGTCGTCGATATAACCAGTGGCTACGGTATTGGGCTGTCTATTGCAGATTTCGATGAGGTCTGCGTTATAGAAGAGGTATAGTATGGGGGAGAGTGGTGATCCTTGTGGGATTCCAGTTGTTGTCTCGTACTCCTTTGACTTATATCCGTCGACTAGGATGTTGGTTCGTCTGCCTGATAGGAAGCTCGCGATCCATGTGACAGTCTTCTCGTTAACTCTACGTTTACGGAGATTGTGTAAAAGCCTTTGATGCGACACATTGTCGAATGCACTAGACACGTCCAGTAATAATAGACTCGCAACCTGTCCACTTGGTCTGTTCCAAGCTTCATATATCCTCTCGATAATGACGTGGATTGCATGTTCCGTTGACCTTGCCTTGCGTCCTCCTATGTGCGTCTGGGGGAGTAGCTGGTATGTTTCCACTAAGTAGCTAAGGCGTCTTGCTATGATAGCATCCATGATCTTGCCTATCGTGTTCAAGAGAGCTATTGGTCTGTATGCTTTTGGTATAGTGTAGTCATCCTTTCCTGGTTTGCGTAGTACCACTGTTAGGGAGTGGCGGAAATGGGAGGGGCAATGCCCTAGTCGAAGACACTGGTTGAAGATTCTAGTCAGGTGTAGGGTAAGCTGTGTTGACAAGAGGTGGAGAATTTTGTTAATTATGCCATCTGGTCCTAGGGCTTTCATCGGTGGAGTCTCTAGTATGGCTTAGTGCACCTCCTTTTCCGTAATTGGGGGTAGCTCGATCTAGTTGTCATAGACTATTCCTCGTGTGTCTTGGAGGTCCGCCTCTAGTGGGGTTGGGAAAAATGTTTCTTTGAGCAGTTCTGATTTGCCCTCTAGCTCTGAAAAGATCTCCTCAGTCCTGGGATTCCTCAGTGTTAGTGTTGTCGTCACTGCCTTTTCGCCCCGCCTCCTTGCCCACCGAGTGAGCCTCCACATGCCTTGTGGTGATTGTGATGCGTCCTCTATGCATTGCCGGTGGGCTTAGCGTAGCGCTTTCTTTATAGTGCGTCCTTTCTAGTTTCTTGCGATTCTGTACATCTCCCAGCTCTCTTCGGTATGCTGTTGGCTGTTTTGACGTTTTAGGCGCCTCGTTTCGACTTGTATATCTTTGCACTGTGGGGTCCATCCTGCTTTAGACTTTGGGGAGAGGCTTCTCATTGGTGTAGATCCTTCGATTGCTTCTTTGATTGCGGAGACTATGTCTTCGACATATCGGTCTAGCGCAGTTCTTGTCCCTGGGCGTCTGAGTTCCGGGAGTTGCTCCTTCAGGATCTTTTGGAGCTTCTTCCTATCTATCGACTTCCAGTTCCGTGTTAGGTTCGGCCTACTTTGGACTCCTCGTATGTCTAATATCGTGGTGATGGGGAGGTGGTCTGAGTTGTGATCCATTTCTAGCTCGACTCCGCTTCTAATGATCTGGCCCACCAAGTCCTCAGTTGCGTAGCACAGGTCTATGCTAGACGTGTAGTTCCTGTCGTCGAAGGTGATCGTTCCTAGCGCTAGTGTGCTTGTAAGTCCATGTGTGTGGATAATGTCAATGAGGTCTTCGGCCTCTGGTTCTCGTTGTCTTATCTCTGGGCCGCCCCAGTACCAATGGTGGAGGTTGAAGTCCCCTAAGATTATCTAGTCCGAGTGTGTGTGGTCCTGTAGTGCTTTTTGCAGCCTAGGGAGGCTGCTTCTCCGATTTTCTATGCTCAGTGGTGGGTTGTACACGTTGTGTATTGCGATTTCCTAGGCTTCCCCTTCGCGGCTAATGCATTCTATCGTGAGTGTGCAGATGTCCCTTGTGTGCTCTGTGACTCTCCATGTTGTCTCATCGAGTCTTTTGTTAATAAAGAAGCACACCCGTGCTGGTTTGTCCCTAGTGTCTTGTGGGAAGATGAGGTGGAAGGATTCAGGTACCGGGTTGTGAGTGGTTGACATGAATGGGTTTCTCCATGGTTCTTGGATTGCTAGGATATCGTACTCTAGTATGTTCTGGTCTCGGAGAAGTGTTGCCATCACTATGTCCTTAGATTTCATGACATTGTACTGTAGGATCGACAGTGTGTTCGTGCCATTCATTGCTCTCCTCCGTTAGTTTGGGGTCTAAGGTGTATGTTCGCTGAGATAGCCTCTAGGGCTCTTCTGGAGGGGACAACTGTTCTCTGTGGTCTTTGGCTGCTCTCTACCATGATCACATCCTTGTCCGCCGCGCTGTTCTCGTTTCCGGTGTTGATCCTCTTTAGCAGTCTCTTGTGAGGAGATACGCTCCTGCTTTCTCGTCCACTTTGGGACAGAGTAGGATTTACCCGTGGCCGGCGGTATCCCGGTGCTGTTCCGACTGTTGATCCCTCCCGTGGGGTTCCGCTCAGGTCTAGAGCGTTGCTGTGTTCAGTTCCTCGTCGCGTTAGGACGAAGTGATATGGTTGACGTGAGTCGTAGGCTGACTTGACCTTGGCTAGTTCCGTTTTCCTGACCGGGCATTTGTTGTTCCAAGCCTCGTGTGGTCCTTTGCAGGTAGCGCACTTCTTCGGTGACTCCTTGTCGGCTTTGGTGGGACAATCCTTCGAGCTATGTCGTTCAGCGCAATAGCCACATGTGGTTGGTGCCGTGCACTGGGTTCCTATGTGACCATATCTCTGGCACTTGTAGCATTGCTTCAGGCGACACTGCCTATCGTATCTCTCGCATTGGAAAACCTCCCCTTGCCAGATCAATCCTTCATCAATGATCTTGTTTGCGTCTTCTAGTCGTGTGAATTCGACAATGATGGATGAAGCAGATTTCGTTGGGGCCGTTCTTGAGAGCCATCCTATGTATTTGATGTTAGCTAGCGGTATGAATGGTTTGTTGTCCTGTAGTATCTCGTTCTTAATCCCCTCAAACTTTTCCATATCCATTGATCCTGTACGTATCCCATGTGCAATGATGCCGTATGTTAGAACCCGAATTGAAGCACCGTTTCCGATTCTACCTGACCAGTCGTCCGCAAATTGCTTAAGTGCCTCGGCCTCTTCAACATTTGCGGTCTTGATGCTCAGGTCCCCGCTCTTGAGTTGGTTTGCTGATACGACTCGGATGTTCTCAATGTGTATGTTCTTGCTTTGTTCGATTGCACGGTCGACATGGCTTTGTAGGGTGCGTGGGTTCTTTGCTCGGAGGTTCTCGATGGTGCTAGGGTTTGCAATTTTCACGATGATCTCACGTTGGGCTTGAATGAGTGATGGAGTCTGAGTGGATATTGTAATTGGTCTGCTAATGGGTGCTAAGTTGCTGCTAAGTACGGAGGCGTAGGAACTCTTCAGGTAGGGGGCGGAGTGGATGGCTTTTGCTATGTTGTTTGTTTCTTAGAGGATGATCGCTGCTGTCTTCCCAGTTTCTGCCGTTGTTTTCACGTCATTCTGAATCGTTGTGAGGGCTTGCATGATGGTGTTATAGTCGGGGGCGTTTTCGATCTTGGTGAGCATGACGCTCATGGCTGCTATCATGGTCTTTACCAGTAGGATAGGGATGGGTTGTTCCTTCGCGGTTTCGATACACAGGAGGGCCTCTCTAAGGTATTTGCTGAGGTGTGTAGCATGCTCGCGGAGGTCGCTGGGCCATGCAGTTGTTTTGGGCCACGTTGCTGCCATGACGCCAATGACGCACTAGGCGATGCGCACAGGCTCAGGCTTTCCACTTGACCAAAAGCAGGGCTGCTAGATGTGGTTGGTGGTGCACAATTCCAAAAATTTCGTTCTCGCGTTTTGTGATGTTTTCCACCAACAATGATATTCTTGTGTTGTATATTGGTGCCTCAGGCAGGAAAAGGAGAGATGGACACGTAAACTCTAGAGCCCGAGCAATAGTAGATAGAGTAGTCGAGTTAGTCTGCATCTCCGTACCTGCGAGTTCCAACATATTGAGCTCTCACCCTAAGATCACGTGCTCATTCATCGGCGCTTGTCTTGTTGGAATCCGGTGTTCCGTCACTAGATATTCAGGTTGTATTAGGCTCAACTTAGGGCTCAATAGCCTAGCAATTAGGGATATAGGCACGTCGTACGGGGCTCAGTTTACTGATATAAGAGTCGATTGAATCACTAAATAGGTGGCCACGTACGTTGCTCGTATACTAGTGGCCGCCCCCTGAGTCCGAGCCCAAGCCTAACTAATAAGGCCTAAAGCCCAACGCCTAGCAGCGCACTAGAATACAACAGCCCCCTTACGTGGCACTATAGAGTAGAATGACCACAGGGATGGAGTCCGCCTTCGTACGGCAACGAGCCCGACCCGGCCCTAACTGTATGGGCCCTGACCCCCCTACTGGCGCTCGGGCCACCCCGCCGCCTATTCCAAACCGGGATCGTACCG
>Ga0209512_1000731_pt1 | contig 49200 bp, 46 predicted proteins | sample frozenSSSSmetaG_FD_184142 | JGI IMG/M metagenome (GOLD analysis project Ga0209512, IMG submission 184142) | Glacier valley bacterial and archeal communities from Borup Fiord, Nunavut, Canada, to study Microbial Dark Matter (Phase II) -... | ecosystem: Environmental > Aquatic > Freshwater > Ice >...
GAGATAGAGAACAAACCTAAGCCTCTAACCCCTTTTCCTAAAGTGGTTTAAGGGGTAATATGAATATGTCAAGTAAAATTAAAGCCTAAATTTGGGATAAAGCCGTAAAATATAGCGGGGTTAGGGTTCGCTCGGTAATTTATCGCCGAGCGAATCCACTTTACATAATGGTGTCACCTCTTAAACCCTAAAGTGGAAGGGGAAATGCTTTCTACTCGTTAGTCGTTGCTTTTTCCAACAACGAACAACCAAGAACCAACAACTTTTTACCGATAACTGACCAATGACGACTGACAACCTCTTATACCTGACAATGTTGCTTATTTAACTAAGAATTCCCCTTGACTCAACTAACCCTCCAGAGTAAAATATAAGTAACCTGATAAGATTACTTTATATTAGAAAGGCTCTGGAAATGGCTGCTCAAACCCTGGAAACTACTGACTGCAAGGATATTCCCCTGCCAATCGTAAAACTGAACCGCTGGACACTGGTACTTGGCATTACGCTGGCTTTGGTAATTCAGCAACCCTTAATTACCACGATTTTATTCGCGATTTTGTTCCCGGCGACTCTGTTCGGGCAACGCGGTAGCCTGATTTTCCAGACTGGCAAGCGCATATTTGCCAAACAAATTCCCGGTGCACCGCTGGAAGACCGCCGCTTGCAACGCTTTAACAATAGCATTGCCACCGTGCTATTAGGTGGGGCCCAAATCGCTTTTATCTTCAACGCCCCGATTGTGGGTTGGGTATTCTCCATAATGGTGGCGATAGCGGCAGGAGTGGCCTTGCTGGGCTTTTGTGTTGGCTGTTTCCTCTATTTCCAGTTCAAAATTAATCGCTTCCGGCTATTTGGGCAATAATCCAGAACGGTATAGAAAATCTATAAATTCAATATCAACTATAAAATATGAGGGTGGACAGTTTCATGCCATCCTTTTTTTGTGCTAATTACTTTATAGAATACATCTCGCCCTCGGCACTAATTTACCCTCAAACAGATAACAAAATCAGTTCATCAATTCCAAAAACTCTGATTGTATATCTAAAGAGGTGTTGCTATGACCATCCACATCAACTTAATGATAGCCTGTGATTTAGAGCCGGATACCCCACCCGAAATTATAGAAGCCATCGAGTACGTAACAAACATCAAGAAGTACAGTTATGAAGAAGTTATGAACCTGTTAATGGGGAAGCCCCTCCAAACAGTTCTTGGTAGTATCGCCCACGATTTGAGGAAGCAATTCGGAGACGATAACTATGATTTTGAGCTTTTTTACGGGTCAGGCGTAGTTGATTTCCACAAAGACAAATGGTACGGTACAAATTATAAGTTAACACTTCGGTGTGGGGCGAACGATTTTGACGAGATATATTTCCCATTTTTAGAGTGGTTGGCAAGTTATACTGATACAACTGAAGGCTCTTTTATGGGTTATTATACCGATGGTAATGACCCTCCAACTCTAATCTATTTTAGAGAGCAGAAAGTTCATTTCACAGTAATAGCGGAACTGGATTCAGAAGATACCGACGAGGATGACATCTAAACCTGAGTTTTCTTACAGGTGAGGTGAAGGCCAGTGGCACGTTTGGAGCCTTTTCGCCAGTTGTCCTCGTAAAAGGCCAGCCGCCAGGTGGGGAACATAATCAGGCGGGCGGCAAGTTCGACGGGCTTTTTGCGCCAGACGGGGAGCTTTGGTTGGGCCAGTCGGTCACGCTTCCAGTAATCGGCAATATCCAAAATCTGCCCCATCAGGTGGAAACTGTAGCTCTTGTCGGTAGTTTTGAGGCCACACTCGGCGAAAAGCTGAATCACCCCCACATCGGTTAGCTGCTGGATATGACCGATACGCTCTCGCTTCCAGGTAGCAATCGGCAGTCGTTTACTCTCCCGAAAGCGATAGAACAGGGTATGGGGTTGCCCTTCAATCGGGATAAAGCCATGAAAAATCCCGGTTGGCTTCAATACTCGCACAACCTCTTTGACCACCGACTGTACATCCGGCACATGCTCCAAAACATCAAAGAGCATCACCGCATCGAAAGTACCATTGGGGTAAGGCAAACTCCCGGCATCCGAAACTTTATATTCAACCCCATCTTTATAGCTTTGGGCTTCGTCAATAGCGCGCTGGCTGAGATCACAACCCGAAACCAGCAATTCCGGGCGCAGCTTTTTCAGGGTACGGGCCTGTCGCCCCGCCCCGCAACCTACTTCCAGCACCTTCGCCATCGGTTTTAGTGCGGCAAAAGCCTTTAGGCAACGGTTAAGCCGGATAGCCGCCAAATCCTTTTTGTTGGGGTCGCCCGTACCTCGCCCCTCGATAGTCGCTTCGTTCTCGTAATCAAACTGAAACTCGCCTGTAACTTTATTTTCCACTGACAAAACTAATCGTTTCTATTTCAATCAAAGCATCTTTGGGCAAACGACCCACCTCCACCGTGCTGCGGGCGGGGGGGTTAACGTTGAAATGCTCGGCGTAAATTTCGTTCATCTCGGCAAAATCGCTCATATGGCGCAAGAAAACGGTGGTTTTGACCACATCGTTCAGGGTCAGGCCCGCCGCCGCCAGCAAATTAGTAATATTGCTCATAACCTGTTTGGTTTGGTCTTTAATATCCCAACCCACAATCTCCCCGGTGGCCGGGTCAATCGGCACTTGTCCACTGGTAAAAACCATATTACCAACCTGAATGGCCTGACTATATGGCCCAATCGCCGCCGGAGCTTTATCGGTCTTGATTACCTGCTTTTCCATAAACCCCCTTAACCTTTTCCCTTCTGCAACTTTTCTATGTAATTGCGGGCAGGCACGGGGACCTGCCCCTACATTTATTCGGATTGTGGGTAGACACGGAGGTCTACCCCTACATTTATTTCCCGATTTTAGATTTTATCTGACAACCGACAACCGACGACTGACAACCTCTAAAGAGCCTGTTGCCAAGCCTCAATTAGTTCAGGTAAACCCACAAAATCCAAATCAGCCCGAATGCTATTTTGGGCGTAATCTGCCGCGCTCGTAACTCCGCTTAAAGTCAAAATAGTCGGGATGCCCAGCCGCACCGCCCCATCAATATCAGTCACCAGATTATCGCCAATCATTACCGTTTCTTCGCGGCTTGCGCCCAGCTTTTCCAACGCCAGTTCATACATAATCGGTTCGGGCTTGCCCATTACCAGAGGTTTTTGGCTAGTAGCCGTTTGTAACAAGGCACTGATACTGCCCGACCCTGGAATCAAGCCTTCCTCGGAGGGGAAAACCGGGTCAACGTTGGTGGCAATATAAGTAGCCCCACCCCGGATTAATAAGGTCGCCCGTTTAACCGTTTCATAGACCAGATTAAAATCTGCCCCCTGCACCACGAACCGGGCATTTTTATCGTCGGGGTAAAATAGCTCGCCTTGCTCGTCTGCTCCAAACAGCGTTTTGCGTAAGGCTGCCATTCCCACCACATACACCCCCGCCCCCTCCGGCGCAATTTTTTCCAGATACATTCGGGTGGCGGCGGGGCTGGTAATAATCAGTTCGGCGGGAATGTCCAACCCCATTTTGAGCAACTTTTGGTGATAATCCTCAGAGGTCATAGTGGCGTTGTTGGTTAGCAGGAAATATTTAATATTATTTTTGTCCAGGAAGGCAAAAAATTCCAGCAGACCGGGCATAGCCTGATTGCCCCGGTACAAAACCCCATCCATATCCATCAGCGCGTAACGAAATTTACCGAGCAACTGCGAAGTTTGGTCTAAGCTCATATAACTCTTTCTGCGACTAAATTTCCCGATTTTGGCCCATAAAGAATAGCACAAACTTACCCGCATGGGAAATTCTTAATTGTTGCGGTATAGCTATTGCTTGTGCTAAAGTTGTAGAGAATTAACCTGACCCCCCTCGGAAGGATGAAGGATGAAGGATGAAACGGTTGTCGGTCATCGGTTGTCGGATAAATTCGTAGGGGCGGGGTCTCCCCGCCCGGTATTGGGAATTCGTAGGTACACGCTGCATCGTGTCCTGGTGGGGAAAATTTTGTAGGGGCAGACCAATGTGTCTGCCCTGTAGTTTGGGGCGAATATAAGATTAGAATAAGGTAGTGGTAAATGATAGAAACGGAACGCGGACGAAAATTAGTAGCAATTGCGGCGGAACTAGCCGATAAATTTGGTGAACGAGCCGGGAAGCACGAACGGGCGGGCACTTTCCCCTATGAAAACTATGACGATTTACGGGTGAGTGGCTTCCACACGGCGGGCATCCCGGCAGAATTGGGCGGGATGGGCGCGACAATGGGCGAAATCGTGCGGGCGATGGCGCGTCTGGGTGAAGGCTGCGGCAGCACCTCCCTGGTAGTCAGTATGCACGTAGCCCAACTTGGACGGGCGATTGAGCTTGGCAACTGGCCTCAACCTCAGCTTCTCGAAGTGATAAACGGCGTGGTCGAAAAGGGTTATCTGCTCAATAACGCCGCCTCCGAACCCGCTATGGGCAGTCCCAGTCGGGGCGGTTTGCCCACCACCCGAGCTGACGAGTTACCGGGTGGTGGTTGGCGGATTAACGGGCGCAAGACTTTTACCACTGGGTCGCCCGTGTTGCACTATATTACGGTTACAACGGCGGTCTATCGGCTTGGAGCGGAAAAGCCCGAAGTTGGGAATTTTCTATTAACAAGTGACACCCCCGGCCTCAGCATTAAACCCACCTGGGACTCGCTGATGATGCGCCTCACCGCCAGCCATGACCTGATTCTGGACAATATCGAGGTTGAGCCAGAGGCATATTTAGGGCCGAATTCCAAAAGCTCGCCGGAACAAGCGGCTTGTAATGCGGCCTGGGCTTTACCGATTGCCGGGATTTATTTTGGGATTGGACGCGCCGCCGCCAAATATGCCAACCGCTATGCCAACGAGCGCAAACCTAACTCGCTTTCGGGTTCTATCGCCGAATTGCCCCACGTTCAGGAAAAGGCCGGGAGGATGGAACTGGCTCTGCTCTCTGCTGAGAATAGCCTTTTTGCTACCGCCGATTTGGTTGACGCAGGTATCCCCCAGGTATCCCCCGTAAAGTTGCAAGCACTGGTAGGCGCGGCTAAAAATCTAGCGACTAATAAGGCGATTGAGGCGGTGGATATGGCTCTGCGGATTGTGGGGGCGGCGGGGATGATGAACGAGTCGCCCTTGCAACGTTACTACCGCGACTCACGGGCGGGCCTTAACAACCCCCCGATGGACGATGCCAGTCTTGCCATGTTAGGCAAACTAACCCTCGGTTTGCTGGAACAACCTACTTTTACATCTCAGGCGTAGGGGTTTATCTTATAACGAGTAAAATTAATTGGTAGGGGCAGACTTTTGTGTCTGCCCAAGATACATTTATAAAGAGATAAGGGATAGCAGCTTTGAAACGTAGCAAAAATAACCACAATAGCTGGTTGATGCTGCTTGTTATCGGTCTTATTTTGGCTCTAATCCTGACCGCCTGTGGTGAGTCCACCATCACTTCCACAGACTCATTACCATCGAACTATAGAATTAAGCCCGCTCAAATTGTGTCCACTACTGACGGTGGTGTTACCTGGAATTCGATTTATACTAACACTGCTGGTGGCCCCTTTGATTTTAGAGCTATAAGCTGCCCAACCGCTGATAATTGTTTTGTCTGGAGTAATGCAGGTCAACTTTCTGCCACCTACGATGCTGGCAATCATTGGGGCTGGAGGGGCACTGTTTCAAGTAGTGGTTTTGGAATACCTTCTAACACAACCCCTGACCAACTAATCTGCCCGGATTATATTAATTGCTACTTATTAAATTGGTACAGTATACATGGAAGTTATGATGGGGGTGCAAACTGGGAGGAATTCAAACTAATTGACCTTCGCGGTGCTAGATTCAGATCTATAAGTTGCCCTGGAGCTAAAACTTGCTTTGTGGTAGGCACAAACGGGCTAATTACTACCACAATCGATGGTGGTAAAACTTGGACAAAACAAACATCAGGTAGTACCGGGGAATTAACTTCGGTAAGCTGCACAAGCCTCACAACTTGTATAGTCACTGGCGTATTCCCATCTGATAAAAATAGAAACAATGGCATAGCTACCATTACCTCAGATGCTGGCAAAACTTGGAATACCCAATATTCCAGCTTGATCAGTAATTTATCCACCGTTACCTGTCCAGGTATTATCACGTGTTATGCTATCGAAGTTTCTAAAGTAGGAGGAAGTGACAAAAAGGTATTTGCTACCAAAGATGGAGGCAAAAATTGGCAGGATAAATCGCCCGCCGTAACCACGTTAGGTACTAAAATCAGTTGCCCGAACATAACAACTTGCTATATAGCCAACATCAAAGAGCTAGTCACTTTTACGATTAATGGCGGTAACAGTTGGGTTAGCAAATCTATCGGGCTACCCCGCGAACTTAGGGATATTGCTTGCGTATCCAGCACCTCCTGTTTTGTGTTGGCGGCTAAAGACGAAGGTTAATCATTAAAGTCAGAGAATTTTATGCAAAAAATTTACCCAGCCACAACCGAATCCCGCGATCTTACGCCTACCGAGATTTATACTACCCCCGAACTGGCCTTCCCACTGGAGGGGGTGGCAATGGCGGATGGGCAACGCCGCCCCTACCTCTATTTTAATATGGTCAGTAGCGTGGACGGCAAGGCTACTACTATTTCCAGGGATGCCACCGGGCTAGGTTCGGACTTTGACCGCGAGTTTATGTATCGGCTACGAACTGCCTCCGAGGCGGTAATGTGTGGGGCGGCTACTTTCCGCAACGACGAATTTTTGCCCGTCGTCAAACCCTGGTTGGTGGAAGAACGCGCCCGTTACTTCCCCAATAATCCCCAGCCGCTTGCGTGCGTGGTCAGCAATGACGGTAATTTGCCCCTGACTAAAAAGTTCTGGCAAGCGGGCAGGGATTTGCGGGTGGTATTTCTGGGGCCGAAAGCCAGCCCGGAGCAGGAAAAGATTCTGGCGGAACGAGCGCAAGTCTTTCGGCTGGAGGCTAACCCTGAAGGCCCGCCCGACCTGAAACAGATGCTGGAAATCTTTTACCAAAAGCTGGGAGTGCGGCGTTTATTGGTGGAGGGTGGGCCGACCCTTAACTATAATTTGATAAAAGAGGGTTGGGCGGACGAAATGTTCTGGACACTCGCTCCCAAAATCGTTGGCGGTAGCGATAACCTCCCGATTGTCACCGGGCCGGGGCTGGGTTTGCCCATTGATAAAATCGTTAAGTTGCAACTGCTTTCGATTTATAATAATAATAGCGAGTTGTTTATGCGCTATCGCCTAACCCCGCTGGAAAAATAAAACTTAGCCCAAAACTACGTTGAGGTATAGAAATGGCAGAATTTTTGCAGGCTGGAGTGCGCCCTGTTGTGATAATACCCGGAATTCTGGGTTGCTGGATGCCTACTCTGGCTCCCAAAGGCAAGATTGACCCCCTTATCCACGTTTATGATAATCAGTTAGATGCCCTGCGCCGTCTGGGTTATGTGGATGGTGTTTCACTGTTCACTTTCCCCTATGACTGGCGTATAGAAGTCACCCGCAGCGGTGAGCAACTCGGCAACCTTATCGCCAGTATCAAGAAGCAGGGGCAAGTCGGCGCACTGAACAAAGCCGGGAATATGGGCGTGCCGGGGCGGGGTTTTAACCCTTTTGGTAAGAGCTACGCCGGGCCAAAGGTGGATTACAACAAGGTGGATATTATTGCCCACAGTATGGGCGGGCTGGTGGCGCGGGCTTATATTCAGGGGCCGGGTTATGCCCAGGATGTAGCCCGCTTTTTTACCTTGTCTACGCCGCACCGGGGGGCAATTTCGGCTTATTACGCGGTTGAGGGTGGCGATAGCACCAAAATCGGGATTCCGTTAGAGGCGGGGCGGGCGATGCTGGCCTTGCTGCGTATCCGCGAAGACCCCAACCCTATCAACAAAATCGTTGGCCTGATAAAACTTATCCAGCAAAAATTCCCGATTGATTTATTTCAGGAGTTGGGTCATAACATGCCAGCCGTGCGCGACCTATTGCCGTTGGACGAAGATAATTATATTTACTCGCTGGAAAATGATCAACAAAAAATCTACCCCTTTGGCAGTCGGCCTGGTTTCCCCGAAAATAGTACCCTCAACCGTTTGAATTCAGCCGAAGCCCTGGCGGTTTTTGATACGCTGGAAGAAGTCTGGAGTCTGGTGAGTGGTGCGCTACAGACGCGGGTAAAGGTGTTAGTCTCAGAGTGTAGCCCTGACCACGCCCCAATGTGGAGGTATGGCGAACCGCTCCAAAATCAGCCCCCTGAAAATTTTGCTCCCGGCGATACTCTGGTTACGCCTATCAGTGGCAAGCTCCCCCTTGAGAGAGCTTTCCCGGAAGGCACGCCCACAAAAGTTAAACATTACTGGCTGGAGGTTGATAAAAAGGTTGGTAAGCAGCTTGACCACGTAGGGATTGTGTATGAGGCGGCGGCGGTGCGCTTCCTGTTGGGCTGTATGCTGGCGGATAAAGCTGGCAATCCCCAACCGCCTGGGCCAGAGGTTTGGGACAAACCTTCGCCCGATGTGAATAAACCAAATTATCTGGCCTTGTTTAGGTAGTAACGAGTAACGAGTAGAAAGTTTAATCCCATTTCCTTGCTGGTGTAGTTCCACTAGACTTGTTGGGCATTGCCTAAACCCTCACCCCAACCCGTAAGCTGGCTTCTCCCTTAAAAAAGGAGAGGGGGTTAATCCGCTCCTACGAATTCCCTTTTTCTTCTGACTCCTGAATTCTGACTCCTTCTCATCCTTCATCCTTCCGGGATACTAGGTGGCTACCTGGGAATAACCTCAAATTATACATGTGGATAATTTGGGGATAAAATCAGGCCATTGTGGATAATTTGGGGAAAACGCAGGCTTTGGGGGATACCTCGTCCGCCCTTGGGGGATACTTTATCTTTCGGGTATACCTGGGGGATACCTCAAATCCCCTACCGAAGTATCCCCCACGTTCTCAATTAATAAGCTTTAAAGCTAGGAGGAGGAGAAAAATTTTATAAAAACAAAAAGGCGATTTTGGCTGATAAGGTAAAAAAGAGATAGAAAAGCAAGTATATTCATGTGCTACATAGCACATGAATTTAACAAATTGGCACAAATTCATAGCAAATGTAGCATATAACCCTTGACAGAAAAGCAAATATGTTCTAAATTGGTGTTAGCAAGAAATTAATCGGGGTTACTTACCCAACCTGAAACTTAAACTGATTCTGTGGCGGCGGAAGCGGTTGGCTTTAGGGAAGGGGCTAGGGGGTTAGGTTTGTCTCTTTGCCTAATAGCTCCTGTGTTTCTGCACTAGAAACGCTGCTAAGGTCTTCCTACATTTGGCAGGGTCTTTGCAGTTTTTCAACTGGTAATTTCCCAGATTACTTTCCGTGCAAGAACGTAAAACAAAATAGCTAGAAAAGACCCACCCACAACTGCAAAAATCAGATGTAATTGGATTGCTATAATAATCCAAAAGCCCAAAATGAATACAAAAACACATAAGAAAAAAGTAACTGTTAACAAACAACTTCTTGCAATGTCCTCAGTTTCATTGGGAATTGTATCGGTGGAGGGTTTGAAGAATAATGCCCTTGTGCAGGTGGTGGGTAGCTCCAAGAAGTTGGGTTATAGATACCAGTCTGAGCATAATAATTATTTGATGGCGATGAAGGATATGGATAGTAAAAACTAGGTGGAGGTGGTGGATAGTTCCAGGGCGGGTATGAATAGTAATAACCGGGTGGAGGTGGTGAGTAGTTCCAGGGGCGTGGGTTATAATCACCACTTGGAGCAGAATAATTACTTGATGGTTGTGCTGGTGGTTGGTTTTGGTTATTACTATTAGCATTTTTCGGTTGTGCTGGTGGTGGCTGATTTTGGTTATTATTAGTATTCTTTGGTTCTGCTGGTTTGGCCTTATCCTCGTTTTTCCTATTTAATTCTGTATTTGTTTGGGCTCGAGAGGCAGCATCTCGGATCTTTCCATAAGCCTCATTGATTTTTTGCATTTTAGTTTTAGCATCAAGGGTCTTATTTAAATCTGGATGATATTTTTTACTGAGGGCGCGATAGGCAGCCGCAATTACTTCATCGCTTGAGCTTCGGTTTACTTCTAATATTTTGTATGGGTCGAAATCCATAATTTTGTCTCTGGTTGGGCTTGATAATATGTCGCTTAACTATTAGATGGATTTCGTAACAATAAATCACCGCACTAAAAGAGCTTAGAATTCATGCTCTCTTAGCGCGGTGGCTTTAGTCCCGCGTGAACTAACAATAATAAAATTTGTGCATGGTTATATTATCATTAACCAATCAAACTCGAATCTTACCTGACTCCGCTCAGGCCGCGTGGTCGTGTGCCAGAGGTTTGGTCTTCTCCTTTGAGGTATTTAGCCAGAAATCTGGTAGTAATGCCCCAGGACTCGTTAGCGGCTTGCACTCTGAACACTTCAGGTCGGGACTCGTTAAAAAAGCCGTTTGGCACTGAGGTATAATGTTTTATCTCGTGCGGTACATTATGGGTGCGGAGGGCCCCCTCCAACGCCTTCAAGTCCTGCAACGAAATATCTTCTTCCGGCGCACCATAAAAGGCCAGATAGGGACACTGGATAAAGCGCACAAAATCCAGCGGGGAGGCTGGTTTGGCCCGACCTATCATGGATTTAGAATAAATTACATCGCCATAATAGTTGACCGCCGCCGCAAAGTGCATCGTTTGCCCCGCCGCCAGGGTTGTCACAGTGCCACCAAAGCCAAAGCCCACTAAGCCAACCCGCCCGGCATCGGCATAGCCTTCATTTTTCAGCCACTCATAACCTTTATTTATATCGGCAACGGCCCATTGGTCAGGGGTGGTCAGCCGAAGTTGGCGGCGTTGCTCAAAGGTCGAAGTCGGGCCGGGGCCGTTCTTGCCGCGTTCGCCCATTGCCCCTCTGGTGGAATAAAAATCGGGAGCCAGCACAGTGTAGCCCTGTTTGGCAAGCTCTACCGCCAAATTTTGAGTATGTTCATCCAGCCCGTAAATATCGTGGGCTAGAATAATACCGGGTAAAGGGGCGGGGAAACTTGGAACTGCCAGAAAAGCGTTCGTTTCTTTGTGTCCAGTGCGATAACGGAAAAACACCGTATCCACAAAATTACCTGTACTCATAGCGTTTTCTTTTCTCCTCGCTGCATCGCTAATCTTTGGGGGTTGAAAAATCTGGTTATATGCAATCCAGCGCAGTAAGCCAATCCAGGATTTATACTTCTATCTTAACCTGACTTTTGAGCCCGTCAATAGGCAATAAGGTTATAACTTGGTTAATATGTTGGTCGGGATTACAGAAACGTTCACTACCCCTGTCACCCTGAGCTTGCGAAGGGTCTCGTCCAGAATATTGAAATTCTTCGCCTTCGTCTCAGAATGACAATTTCTACGAACGGCTAAAGATTACAGATATGTCAGATTAGAGCCTGATTAAATTGTGAAGAATATTTCTAATTCGTAATTTGGATTGTTATGTTAGCGTGATAAAATCCTCACATACGACGGGGTACTGTTGGATGGATGGGTAAGCGAAAAACTTATCCCAGTGTAAGCTTGAACGTCATAGCTAAAATCTTACTGAATAAGATTGCACTTGAAATATGAAGTCACGCCAGATATAATTATCGGGCAGTGGCGAATGGAGAAATATTTTGATGTCTGATATAGTGGCTTTCTCTTTGGACTATTTGCAGCCAGAACCAATTGAAGATACTCAAGCCAAGTTGCTAAATAATGCCCTCCGCCGCTTTTGCGATGAACTTGTGTCCGATACCAGCGCGGTGGACGAAGAAAGAAATATTCTCACCCGCGAGGTTGTCTGGAATTACGGGAATCAACATTTCCGGGCGCGGTTAGTGACCTTTGACGGGCAAATGAGTATTGGTCAATATGATTACGCTACCAACCAATGCCCGGAGGAATGGTATCGGCTTACTACCCCGCGCTCTCTGGCGGAAAAGTTGACCGAATCTAAAGAAATTCAATCCCATCTGGCCTAGCGTGTTAGTTCTAGCAAGGCTGGCCCGCTAAACTGGTTCGTGCCGAGATAAAGTTGCTGGAACAAACCAATAACCCAACCCAACCTGAAATAAAAACCAAGCGGCTGCCCAAAAACCTGGGTGGCCGTTGGCTGTTTTTATACTGGTTTATAATAGCAGGGGCTTTTTCAGGCTTCCTCTACGCTATTTTGCCCCGCCTTGATTTCTTCATAAAACAGGCCACTCGCTGGTTGCCATATCCCTATTTTCAAACTGGCTCGGAAGGGCTAATACTTAATGAGGTCAGCATTATCCGCAACGGTGGCTCGATTTATGTACCGCTCCAGCCGGATTTGTTTATCAGCGCACCCTATCCCCCCCTGTATTATTACCTCGTGAACTGGATTTGGCCCACTGGTACTGCCCCCACCGCCGGATTTAGCACCGGGCGGGCTATTTCACTGGTGTCGGCAATTGTGGCGGCGATGGCGATAGTTGGGTTGGTCTGGGCAGATAGTGGGAGGACTAACCACCAAGACACCAAGACACTAAGAAAAGATAAAATTACTTGGCGTTCTTGGCGACTTGGTGGTTCAATTGTTGCTTTTCTGCCCTACTTAGCGGCGGGGATTGTCGCTGGATTGTTATTCCTGAGCCTTCCAGCGGTGGACATCTGGGCAAGTCGGGTACGGGCCGACATGCTTATGACGGCTTTGGGTCTAATAGGCTTGGGGCTGGTGGCCTGGAAGCCCCAGAGTTGGGTGGCATTTACCGCAATTATTCCCCTGACGCTGGCTTTTTACACCAAACAGACTGCCCTTGCAGCCCCGGCAGCTTGCGGACTTTACCTAATATTGCAAAACTGGGGTAACTGGCGCAGGATAATCTTCTGGTGGTTGGGCTTGGGATTGGCGGTGGGCTTGCCGTTTGGGGTGTTAAACCTGTTAACCAACTTTGAACTATATCGCCGCCTGTTTAAGTACCATAATTTGCCCTGGAAGGCTGATAATTTTTTAACCTATTGGAGTCTTTTTGTAGACGAAACCACCGGGCTGTTAGTTGTGGCGGGGTTTTTGGTGGCGGTAGCGGCCCTCTATGTAGTAATGAAACTCAGGGAGGATTTTATAGATACCCTGGCAAGGATGCCCCTGACGCTCTGGTATTTATTGGCATCGCTACCGTTATTGTTAGGGATGGGGGTAGCGGGGGCTGACCACAACCACTTTTTGCCAGCCGAGGCCGCTTTATGTGCGGCGGCAGGGGTAGTGCTGGCACGTACTCTGGTGGAGGAAGGGTTAGTTTTACGGGTAATAACCCTGGCAATAGTTGGCGTTTTAATCTGGCAGGCGGCGGTATTTTCAGTGCCGGGGTCGCGTTACGAAATCGAGTTGCGCTACCGTCCCCAGGATGATGTCGCGCTGGAACGTATTATTGAGAACGCCACTAACCATCCAAGCCCTTATATCTTAACCAGCGAGGCCGGGTTTTTTGTCCTCACGGGCAAACCCACCACCTATAACGACCTGTTTACGCTGGTGGCCTTAAATAAGCAGGGGCTATATGACGACCAGCGTTTGTTGGAGCGGGTACGCAGCAAAGAATTTGGCCTGATTCTTTCCAAAGCTAACTTCTTCACCGACGAGATTCGCCCCGATGTGTGGCCTCCTGAACTGGTCGCCGCTATTCGTGAGAACTATTCCCTGAAATTCCGGGATGTCTGGTTTACCTACGAACCAAAATAAGACCTATTAGGCAAAAGTGCTAGATACAAGGTTCCAACTAACTTGAGCTTAAATTATTCAGCACAGAGGCACAGAGACACAGTTTTTGGAGTAAATTGTAAAGATTTACCCCAATTGTTAGCCTCGGAAGGGCTTGTTTTTATAAAAAGATGCTTCGACTTCACCTCAGAACGACCAGTAATCTGAACAGACAGTTGAAATCTACTGTGCCTCTGTGTCTCTGTGGTTAATATTATTTTATTTAGCACGTCTGCCTATTAAATGCTTGGTTAGACTAAAGAAGCTCTACGGCTTTCTGGAAACAGGCCATCGGGGCGCGGACTCTTCCCGCCCCCACCTGCCCAATCCCCGGTAGACGGTGGGCAATCCCGGTGGTCACAAAGGGGGCAATGCCCGTTTCCAGCACCTTTAGCACATCAATCCCGGTAGGAGTGCCACGATTGCCTAATATTGGTAGGGCAAAATGGTTGCTTTCAGTCACGGTAATATCGTACATCTCGTAATTTGCCGCCATCAATTCTTCGGGCGTGCCGCCAATAAAGCCTGTAACAGCCGGAGCCCCACCCGAAGCAAACCCTCCCAACCCACTGGCCTCGGTTATGGCACTATCGCCAATATCCAGGTTAGCATCGGCGGCGGTAAATTCGGGGAAATAATGACCATTTACGACGGGCGATTGAGCCGCAAACCACTGCCCCTGTAACCGTATCCCAAATTCTACGCCATTACGCGCCAGTGCGGTAATAATACTGGTGTGTGGGATGCTTTCCGCCGCTAACCAGGCCGCTTTACAGGCCGCCATTGTCAGGTTCAGGAAGAAGTAATCCCGCCCAATCATAAAAGTATAAATTTCCTTGATTTCAAGACTGGAAAGGTTGGTGGAAAGAATATTTGGTAATAAAGCTTGCAATAATAAGCTAAGAGCGGCTTTGTTACGGCTATGGCACTCGTCCCCCATCGTCAAGGCTTCACGGATTAAGGGGAAAATCGGCAGACCGCCTCTTCGCAAAATCGCTTCTCGTAGCCGAGGGGCTAAGACCTCTTTCATCCAGTGCAATCCCGCGATTACCTCCGGCCCGTTTGCCCCATAGCGCAGAGTTCTGCCCGGCCCTTCGTTCAGGTTGCAATAGGCGGTCGTATTGTTCGCTCGGTCTTCAATAACCCAGACGGGCATCGAGGGTGACGTTACCCCCGCCATTGGCCCTACCGCGCTATGGTCGTGGTTCGGTTCAAGCCGCACCTCGCCCCGGTCGGCTAAAGCGGCGGCGGCTTCCAGATTGGCGGCGCGCCCCTCATAGACCAGTGCCCCCAAAACCGCCCCTTTCATCGGCCCGCACATCCGCTCCCAGTTAATCGGCGGCCCCGCATGCAGAATCATATCTTCGGTCAGTCCGGGAATGACCTCACGGGCGGGTTTGATGTCCACTACCACCGGCTGTGCCTGCTTGAAAATCTTAATTACCTGCTGGTTGGCGGCCTCACGCTCAGGATTAACAATCATCAACCACGTTCCTCTCCCAATAATTAATTACCTTTAAGGACTCTACCAAACAAAGAGAGTAGCTAAATTCAAACTACCCCTCATCCCAGCCTTCTCCCCTAAGAGGGGAGAAGGAGTAATTCCCTCTCCCTTGTACTCAGGGGAGAGGGTTAGGGTGAGGGGTAGTTCTAGGCTATTTCTAAGGTTAGTGCATAGCAGCCGAAATGTAAAAAAAGTATAACTTACTTTGAGTTGAATCTAAAATCCAGGTAATATATCTACCCAAATTCAGTGGATTATAGAAAGCCTCAACCCTACTGGCTATGGGCAATTTGCCAAAATTGGCGGCTCGAAATTTGGTCAGTTTGTCGTTGTTTTAGCCCATCCCAAAACTAAATTTTGCGCTATAATCAGGGGTATTCTAGCTGCTTTCTACATACTTTGGGCACTTCGCCCGTTCCTGAAAAGGGTGATTTTTTACATGACTTTGCTTTTCGGCGCAACTATTGTGACCATGCGACCTGACCGGACGATTATCAAGGACGGGGCAATCTGGATAAAAGAGGGACGGATTGCCGCTATTGGCAAGTATAAAGACCTCCAGGTGGAATTTGGCCGGGAACTGGAAGCCGAAACCGAGCAGGTAAATCTTAACGGCAAACTGATTATCCCCGGCCTGATAGATACCCATGTCCATCTGGCCCAGGCTTTAATTCGGGGTTGTGCCGACGATATGAGCCTGATTCCCTGGCTGTTAGAGCGGGTTTGGCCTCTACAGGGTAACTATACCTACGAGGACGGCAAGGTTAGTGCGGCCCTCTGTATTGCCGAGATGCTCAAAAGTGGCACTACCGCTTTTATTGAGGCCATGTTGGCGGGGCGATATGGCTTTGAGGGCGTGGCGGAAGTGGTCGAGCAAAGTGGCATCCGGGCCAGTATCGGTAAAATCGTGATGGACATTGGCACTTACGCCGAGAGCAACGGGCAAATGCACCCCGGTCTGGTGGAAGACCGAGTTACCACCGTGCGCGATACTCTGGCTCTTTTTGACAAATACGATGGCGGGGCGGAGGGTCGGTTGCGGATCTGGTTTGGGCCACGCACCCCTGGCGGTGTCACTCCTGACCTATATCGTGAGGCTGCTAAACTGGCTAAAGAGCGCGGGATGGGCCTGACGGTTCATCTCGCCGAAGTGAAATCCGATATGGATTTTATCAGCAAACAGTACGGCATGAGCCCGGTGGAATATGCCGGGAGTGTGGGCTTGCTCGACCTCGGCCCTAAATGTGTGCTGGCACATGGTATCTGGTTTAGCGATGCCGACCTGCAACTACTGGCGGAAACTGGCGCAACCGTCTCCCACAATCCCAGCAGCAATAGCAAGCTTGCCAGTGGTTTTTGCCGAGTGCCGGAGATGCTGGAATTGGGCTGTAATGTGGCGATGGGCTGCGATGGTGGCCCTTCCAATAACACCTACGACCTGATTCGTGAGATGAAGCTGGCGGCGGTGATTCATAAGGCCAAAACCCTTGACCCGCTAGTGGTGGATGCCGAAAGTGTGCTGGAAATGGGGACGCTCAACGGGGCGCGGGCGATGGGGCGGCTGGACGAAATCGGCTCTTTGGAAGTGGGTAAACAGGCCGACCTGGCGATAATTGATACCAACAGTCTGCACCTGACACCCTTCGAGACCCAGAACCCGGTCTCGGCCTTAATTTATGCCGGACAGGGTAGCGATGTCGAGAGTGTGATGATTGGCGGACGTTGGGTTATGTGGAAGCGCGAACTCCAAACCCTGGACGAAGAAAAGGTTAAAGCCGAAGCCCGCGCCCACGCCACCCAGGTTTACGCCCGCGCCGGAATCATCAATAAGAGCCGTTGGCCTGTGTTCTAGTTGTTAGTTATTGGTTGTTAGTTGTTGGTAGAAATCTAAAATCTAATGTCAAAAGTCTAAGGTCAGAAGAAAGAAAACAGTAGCAAGAATAAAGAAGAAATAATCAAGGGTTAAATAGACAAATTGCAATCTTGTAGCGTTTGGCTTTTGATTTTTAACTAACAACTAATAACCAACAACCAATAACTGAGGAATTGAAATGGCTTTTGAACTATTTGTAAATGGCACTTTGATGCGGGGTCTGGCCTTGCACCCGAATATGGGCGACTCCGAGTTTTTGGGTGAGTTCCGCACTGCCCCGCGCTATCGGGTTCACACCATCGGCGATGTTCACCCCGGCATGTATCGGCTGGATGAGGGCGAAGAAGGCGGGGCCAGCATTATCGGCGAACTTTATCTGGTGGCAGACGAAACCTGGGCGGCGATTGAGGCGGGTGAACCTCCCAACCTCTATCGCGGCAAGGTTGAGCTTGAGGACGGGCGTGAGTTCTACGGAATTCTATTTCCCCGACCCCTCGCCGAGCAGTACCCCGAAATTACCAGTTTTGGTGGATGGCGGGGCTATTGGGAAAGTAAGAATAAAAAATGAGGGAATACACCTAACCCCCTAGCCCCCTTCCCTGACTCAGGGAAGGGGGAACAATTTATGGCTAGGTCGACAACTTTAACTCGTTACTCACTACTCGTTACTCGTTACTTTGTAACACCCGATTTTGGAGCAGTAACTATGACCATGATAGATGCAAAACCCTATAAATTCGAGCTTGAGCCGGAAACCACCGCCCTGCTTATAATAGATATGCAGCGCGACTTCTTAGAGCCGGGCGGTTTTGGCGAAATGCTTGGTAACGACGTTTCGCAATTGCGCCACGCTATCGAGCCCACCCGCAAAGTCTTGAATACCTTTCGAGAGTTAGGTATGATGGTGGTGCATACCCGCGAAGGCCATCGCCCAGACCTGACCGATTGCCCGCCCGCCAAGAAATCGCGTGGCAACCTGGAACTTGGGATTGGCGACCTCGGCCCAATGGGGCGCGTTTTGGTGCGTGGTGAGTGGGGACATGATATTATTGACGAGCTAAAACCTGCCCTCGGCGAACCCGTGATAGACAAACCGGGCAAGGGCAGCTTTTACGCCACCGACCTTGAGCGGATTTTGCTCAACCAGGGGATTAAGCGGCTGATAGTGACAGGTGTAACCACCGAGGTCTGCGTCCAGACCACCGTGCGCGAGGCCAATGACCGGGGGTTTGAGTGTCTGGTGCTGGCGGATTGTGTAGGCTCGTACTTCCCGGAATTTCAGGAGGTGGGCCTCAAGATGATTGCGGCGCAGGGTGGAATTTTTGGTTGGGTCACCGACTCCGCCCAATTACTCAGTGAGTTAAGTGCCGGGGTTAGTTAAGATAGTTTTTACCACAGAGGCACAGAGGACACAGTTTAATACGATTAAAAACTTGGCGTGCTTGGCGAACTTGGCGGTTCAATTAAATAAATCTTAGCGTAGTCGCCCAACGCCTAAAGCCTGAGAAAAAGAGGAACACATGATAGAAACTTTTGAAAAAGAAATAACCCTACTTGATAACGAAACCATTGCCGGACTACCCATCCATAATGTGCCACTAATCAAAGCGACCCCCGAAAATACCGCCGAATTTGGCCTTTATCTGGGTAGTGAAGTGCCCGAAAGCGGCCTGTCTATCCCGTTTTATCGGGGCAGTGTGCAGGAAGGCCATAATTTCAAGTTTCAATATCACGAACAGGCCGTAATTCGCTCGGCTAAAATTATGGAGCGCAACCCTCAACTGGATTGGTTGGAACGCCACCTGAACCTGACCCAACTTTTTGTGCCGCTCGGTACAAAAGGCTACATTCTGGTATTAGCCCCGCCCAACCAGGACGAAGGCAAACAAGTGCCCGACCTGGATAAAGTAGTAGCCTTTTTGTTTGAGCCGGGGGTAGGTTTTATGATGCACCTGGGAACCTGGCACGACTTCCCCTTTGCCGCCGAGGACGAAGTTACGATATTGACCGCCAATTCTGCCGAAGTGGTGGTGGCTCTAGCTACTTGCGATGGCCCGCGTGAGCTTTTCGCCGGGGATGTCCATAAAATCAATGTGCCCGCCCGTTTGGGTGTCCGACTGACGGTGGAGTTGCCCCGCTAATGAGCGAACTCCCGGCCTTACCCTTTGATTATTCGGCTTTGCCGGAGCGCAACAACTGGCGGTGGCCTGCGGACAAAGGGCTGGCGGCCTGGGTAGTGGTTAATATTGAGCATTTTGAGTACGGCAAGCTGGGAACGGCTGTCCAACCCCACCTGACCAGCCTACCCGAAATAGCCAACTACGGCTGGCGGGATTACGGCAACCGGGTGGGCATCTGGCGCATGTTCGAGTTATTTGACCACTATCCTCAAATTAAAGTTACCGCCGCTCTAAACGCCGACATCTGCCGTTACTACCCCCAGATTGTAGAAGCAGTTTTGGCACGGGGCTGGGAAATTATGGCGCACGGCCTGAACAACTCCACCGCACAGGCCGGGTTGGAGGAAGAAGCTGAACGCAAACTTATCAATCAAACCCTTCAGATTATTCAAGGCGGCACAGGCCAGCGTCCGACGGGTTGGCTGACTCCCGGCTTCTCAATTACCACCAGCACCTTTGACCTGCTCTACGCTGCCGGAATTCGTTATCTGGCGGATTGGGTGAACGATGACCAGCCCTATTATTTGAGGCTGGCGAGTGACGAGAAAATGGTAGCCGTGCCCTACACCCTCGAAACCAACGACATCACTCTTTGTCTCAGTGCCCGCCTGACCGGGCCAGAATTCAGTCAGGCGGTGCGCGACCAGTTCGACCAACTTTACCGGGACAGTGCCGCCGCCAGTCGAGTATTTACTTTAGCCCTTCATCCTTTTATTGTGGGACAACCCCTCCGTTTGCGCTATCTAGAAGAAGTTCTGCAACATCTGACCTTTTATTCTGATATTTGGTTCGCCACCGGGCAGGAAATCGCCGCCCATTTCGCCAGTTTGAATTTTTAATACCCCCCTTTTTTCATCGAATTCTCATTCTTTCGCCTGTTAACTGTAGTAAAGTTAATAGAGGTTTTCGGTTGTCGGCAGTCGGTTGTCGGTGGAAATCCAAAATCTAAAATCAAAGGCCGCACATCGAATACTTTCACTTTTGAACCTCGGCTCGTTACTTTCTACCAACAACCGACAACTGGCAACCGACAACTGACAACCATAAAAGGAGAGATTTAACAATGGCTTATAAAGCGCGTGAAACAGTCTCGCTGGAGCAGCTTGACTACATGAAACGCTACTTTGCGGAAGAAACTTACGATGATTACAAAGCGGGAGAATTTACTCGCCGCCGGATGCTAAAACGTTTGACCTATCTTTTTGGCAGTAGTGCGGTTGTGGCTAGTTTCCTGGTTGCCTGTGGCGACCCCACCGCAACGGGCGTTCCAGCCCCAACTACCGCCGCACCAACCACTGTTGCTGCTACAACCACCAGTGCCGCGACAACTGCTGCCGCCACCACTACGGCAGCCACGACCACTACTGCTGCTTCAGGGGCTACCACCACTGCCGCCGCCCCACCACCAGCCGCTACTCCCGGCCCTGCCAAAGGCCCGCTGGTGGTTGCCGCCACCGACCCGGCGGTTAAAGGAGCCGATATTACCTTCCAGAGTGATACCCCCATCTTGGCTTATATGGCGGAACCCTCGGCGGCGGGTACTTATCCCGGCGTTATCGTTATCCATGAAAATCGCGGCCTGACCGACCATATCAAGGACGTGGCTCGGCGGTTGGCTAAGGTTGGTTATGTCGCCATTGCGGTGGATTTGCTTTCCCGCGAAGGTGGTACTGATAAAGTTACCTTTGACAAACGACCAGCCTCTTTGACAGTGCAAGGGGCGCAGGATAAATTTATTAAAGACCTCAACGCGGGTGTTACTTACCTGGAAGGTTTGAAACAGGTCAAGACCGGGAAATATGGGGTGGTGGGTTTCTGCTTTGGCGGAAATTACACTCTCTTGTTAGCGGCTAATAACCCCAAAATCGCGGCGGCGGTGCCCTATTATGGCACTACTCCCCAACCCCCTAGCGTGATGGCAGCAACCAATGCAGCTATTTTGGGTCAATATGGCGCGACTGACTCGCGGGTAGACAATACTATTCCTGACCTGGAAAAGGTGATGAAAGATAGTAGCAAGACCTTCGAGAAGAAGCTCTGGGACGGGGCGGGTCATGCCTTCAACAACGACACCGGGGGTAGTTTTAACGAGACGGCGGCGGTTGGAGCCTGGCAGGGCACTACCGCCTGGTTCGACAAATACCTCAAGTAACGGTTGTTGATTGACCTAACCCCCTATCCCCCTTCCCTGATTCAGGGAAGGGGGAACAATTCTTCTTTATTCTTGCTGGTTTATTCTTTGTTCTTTATTCTGACTCCTGACTCCTGAATTCTGACTCCTATATTTCTTCATCCCTCATCCTTGCATATTCAATCCAGTTTTGGGCGATATTGAGCCCACGGCTGAAGCTGCTCGAAGGCGGCAGAGGCTCGCAAAACCGTTGCATCGGCAAACCGCCGACCCACAATCTGTAACCCCACTGGCAAACCATCCTGCGTAAAACCACAGGGCACACTGGCGGCGGGCTGCCCGGTCAGGTTAAAGGGATAGGTGAAGGGTGTCCAGTCCAGCCCTTCGAGCTTTTTCCCGGCGACATGAGAGGGCGCGACAATCCCTAACTCAAAGGCGGGTTGGGGTAGGGTGGGGGTAAGTAACAAATCGTATTTGCTGAAAAAGCGGTGAACCACATCCCAGAAACCTTGACGGGCAATCAGAGCCTCGCCATAGTCACGCCCGCTCAGGTTTTGCACTCGTTCCGCCACCTGCCGCAAGCCAGGGTCAAGCAACTCGGCCTTTTCGGGCAAATAAGAGTGGAGAGCGGCGATTATACCAGCATAGAAAAAGACGTTAAAGAACGAAGCGGGCGACTCAAAGCCGGGGTCGGCTTCCTCCACCTCTGCGCCAAGCTCAGTAAAACGTTGGGCGGCTTTGCGGGTCAATTCCAGCACTTCCGGCTCAATCGGAGCATAGCCCAAAGTGCCACTCCAGGCGACCCGGAGTCCCTTTAACCCTTGCTTCACCCCCAAATCACAGGCCGCCAGATAATCGGTACTATCAGCGGGAAGGGAGTAACGGTCTCTCTCATCCGGCCCCGCTAAAACTTGCAGCAACAAGGCCGCATCCGCCACCGTGCGAGTCATTGGCCCAATATGCGAGAGGTCTCCCGTAGCACTGGGCGGATAAATCGGCACGCGCCCCACCGAAGGTTTCAGAGCGAAAATCCCGCAAAATGAGGCCGGAATCCGTACCGAGCCACCCCCATCCGTGCCTAACGCCAGCGCACCAAGCCCCGCCGCTACCTGGGCACTGGCCCCACCGCTAGAGCCACCTGCCGTCCGCTCCAGGTTCCAGGGATTGCGGGTTGGCCCAAAGACCCGGTTATCGGTGCTGCCCCGCCAGCCCAATTCGGGGGTATTGGTTTTGCCAAAAATAATCCCGCCCTCGGCCTTGACCCGCTCGACTACGGGGGCATCCTCGTCCGGCACAAAATCGGCATAGAGCAACGAACCGCGGGTCGTCCGAATCCCTTTGGTGATAATCAAATCCTTGACCGAAACGGGCAAACCCAACAGCTTGCCGTCGGTTTCGCCGCGCATAATAGCGGCCTCGGCCTGTTTGGCCTGTGCGCGGGCCAGTTCGGGGGTGGGGGTGCAGTAGGCATTAACCACCGGGTTCAGCCGCTCAATTCGCTCCAGAAAAGCTTCGGTCACTTCTACCGGGGAAAGCTCTTTAGTGACGATTTTCTCCCGCAGCACCGTCGCCGGGGTGTAACACAGTTCGGTATTATTCATTCTAAAAACCTCTTATATAAAAATAGCGTTTGGCAAAAAGGCGCTGACCGTCCAGTTCGGCGCGTCCACAAGCTGGCTGATTTTCAGGTCAACCACCACGCTGCACAAAATATATGCTTCTTCGGCACTGAGTTTATGCTCATCCACCAGATATTCAATCATATAGCGGATGGCCTGTTGACTGGCGTAACGCAAATCGGGGTGATGGGCGGTGGTGGCAAAATAGCCCTTTTCCTCGCCTCTGGTGGCGGTGGGGCGGTTAATCCAGAAACGCGGCTCAGGTATATGCTTATCCTTGAGGAGATTAAAGCGCAGATTTACCAGACCATCGGTTTCGATTGCGGTAATACAAACTTCGCCATCCCCCTGAGCGGCGTGGCAATCCCCCACCGAGAATAGCCCACCTTCAACGGTTATCGGCAAATGTAAGCGACTTCCGGCGGTAAGCTGCTTAATATCCATATTCCCCCCAAAGCGGCGGGGCGGAATGGTGCTATGTTCGCCGGGTTCGTTCCAGGCCAGCCCCATCACCCCACAAAAGGGCTCTAGTGGCACGCGAATACCGGGCCGAAAGTCCGCCCAACCTTCGGAAGTTTGCAACTCCCAGATATTTAGAAAGGAGTTTGAAAAATCATCCGGTAGCAGGCCGCGCCCCGGTTGAAAAGAAGTCCAGCCCCGCTTGGCAGTCTGGATATTCAAAACCTCAATTTCCAGCACGTCGCCGGGTTTAGCCCCTTTTATATAAACTGGCCCGGTCAAAGGATGCCCGTCCTTAGCTTTGCGGGTCTCAAAACCGCCCCAGGCATGCCCGTCGCTGGCATCGCGGGTCTCAAAGGCCACACTGTCTCCCGGCTCTATTTCTAGCTGTGGCGGAATCGCGTTATCCCAACAATAGTGCAAATTATCGGTTGTCAGTTCGTGCTTCGACATTAAATTTTTCTCCTATCGGGGTCTTACCTGGGTGCAAAAGTAGTGTAAGTTGATAATACACGTCCAGCCCTACTTTTTCAATGTAGTTAGCCTTGCTATACAATTTTTCCTATGCTATATTATTTGTGGTGATAATCTAATCACCTAGAAAGTTCCAAGTTATGCCTAATTGTAAAGGCCAGCCTCCCTGGTAAGTCTCTAATAGCTTTTTAGCACCCCCTTCGACCAACCTCCTCCTCTGGAGGGCTGGTTATTTTTGTTTTTGTCGCTTAAAACCCCAACCCGACGACCTTGATGGTACATGACCTTGTTCTAATACAGGGTTAATTCCCTATGCCCGCCCCCCTCCTTTGCTCCGTCTGCTGTCAGCAACTTTTTTACCACAACCAGACGGAGTAAGGAGAATGGAATATATTTGCGGAAAACAGACCGCCTCGTTAGAGTTGGCGGACTTTCAGGCATGCCTGGAAAAATATCAAAAAGTATTGGTAGACATTGGCACGGGTGATGGGCGGTTTGTGCAGAATTACGCCCAGAACTGCCCGGAGGCTTTGGCGATTGGGGTGGATGCTTGCCGGGAAAATTTGCAACAGGTTTCGCGTAAAGCCCGGCCTAACACCCTGTTTCTTATCGCCAACGCCCTTTGGCTGCCCCCCGAACTGACGGGGGTAGCCGACCTTGTTACTATAAACTTCCCCTGGGGCAGCTTGTTACAGGGCTTATTGAAAGGGGAAAGCGGGTTAAGCGAAAATCTGCTTAAACTGTTGCGCCCTGGTGCAAAAATAGAAATTCGTTTGAACCAGAGCGCGGTGGAAAAAGCTGGCTATTCGCTGGCGGAAGCCGGGCTTAAAGTCCAGCACAATCTGCGGCTGGGCGGATTCAGTGTGACCAACCCGCTATGGCTAGAGCGGGAAGTCCTCAAGGAAGTGCCAACCACCTGGGCCAAGCGACTGGCTTATGGTCGGGAGGCCGAAGCGGTTTATTTAAGGGCCACCCCCCTGAATATTTATGCGGGGGAAAGCCGAATTCCCGACTTTACCTATGCCCGTTAGCCTGTTAAGATAGGCAAGGATGAAGGATGAAGGATGAAGGATGAAACGGTTGTCGCTCATCGGTTATCGGATAAATTCGTAGGGGCGTGGTCTCCCCGCCCGGTATTGCGATTTCGTGGGGCGGGCTAGGGGATTAGGTCAACAACCCCTCACCCTAGCCCGTAAGCTGGCTTCTCCCCTGAGTACAAGGGAGAGGGAATCCCAAACTCAACTATTATTAACTTCATAGCTAGTGTTGGGTAACTCCGATATAACTTTATAGAAAAGCCAACACCTAAAAACTTTTTAGAAAAAGGACAAACAATGAGTACAAATATTTCGGATATAGCGGTCAAAACCATTACAGGCGAGGAGAAAAAGCTGGGTGATTATGCTGGAGAGGTGCTGCTACTGGTAAATGTGGCTTCGCACTGCGGTTTTACCAAGCAATATACCGGGCTGGAAGACCTCAACCGCAATTTCAAGGAAGCGGGCTTGCGGGTGTTGGGTTTCCCTTGCAACGATTTTGGTGGGCAAGAACCCGGCACTAACGAGGAAATTGTGGAGTTTTGCAGCACCAACTTCAAGGTCAGTTTTGAGCTGTTCGATAAGCTGCATGCGGTTGGGCCAGAACAGCACCCGCTCTACGCCAGTCTGACCAAAGCGGTAGAGCCTGCCGGGGATGTCGCCTGGAATTTTGAGAAGTTTCTGATAAATAAAAAAGGCGAAGTTGTAACCCGCTGGAAAAGTAGTGTCCCACCCGAATCCGAGCAAGTGGTTTCAGCCATTGAGGCCGAACTAGCCAAGTAACCTAACCGAAGGATGAAACGGTTGTCGGTTGTCGGATAAATTCGTAGGGGCGAGGTCTCCCCGCCCGGTTGGGGAATTTGTAGGGACACGATGCATCGTGTCCTGGTAGGGACAAGAAAATATTAACATGGATGAACAGGATGAGGGGTTCAGATAACGCGGGACTAATACCCTGAGTACAGGGCACAGGCTCCACCGCGCTCAGAGAGCCTACGTTTTCAACAGACGGCATTTCCCCCTATAACCCCAATCGTTAGATTATAAGCTCTTTTAGCCCGGTGATTTATTACCGGGTACTTTTTTTTATCTCCTCATTACTCGTTACTCTCAACCTCCTGCCAGCCTAGCCATTGGGTTTTTTGCTGGAAGGGGGTCAGGGTACGCTCCGAGACTGGCACAGCCGGGTAGCCCAGATAAACAAAAGCCACAATATGTTCATCCGGCTCAAGACCCAGGTAAGCCTTCACTTTGGGGTCAAAGGAGGGTGCGCCCGTCCGCCAGATGCTGGCTAAACCTAGCGAATTCGCCACCAACAGCATATTTTGCACGGCGGCGGAAACAGCCTCAACATTTTCTATATCTACAATTTTGGGGCTATTGGGGCGGTTAGAGCTTACGGCAATCACCACCGGCGAACGCAGAAGCTTTTTCCGCTCTTTGTCAATAGCAGCCTGAGCTTTTTCGCTCTGGGTTTCCTCCATAATAGCCGCCAGCGACTCCGCCATAATATTGCCAATTTCTAGCCGGGTATCGCCCGCTAGTACAAAAAACTTCCAGGGTTCGACCTCGTGATGGTTAGGGGCGTGGGTTGCTGCTTCCAGTATCGTTTCGATTTGCTCACGGGTTGGCATCTTATCGGTCATTTTCCCGACACTACGCCGGGTCTTAATCGCTTGCATCAAGTCCATCTTTATTAGTTCCTTTGTTAATCTAAAATCTAAAATTGGGAAGCTCTATTGTAGGAGGCTGCTCCGTCAGCCGATAAACCATCGCAGGACAGAGCCTGCTCCTACAAATCCTTCATTGTTGCTCCTGAATTATGCCACAATGTCCCGGCGTTGGAATAATCGCCACGCCAGCGTAAATCCTACTAGAAAGGTCAACAGCAAAACCAGAATATTAATCAGTGGTAGACTCCTGGTAGCCACGATAGTCTGGGGGTCGTAGAAGCGGAAGGGCGACAAAATCCCCAATAGATTTATTACTGGCAAGCCTGAAAGAAAATCGGCAGTAAAGGCCAGCAGAGCAAAAGCGGTGGCCCACCCCGCTACCCCTGCCGCCGAGCTACTCAAGGCCGATATTAGCAGTGCCACCCCCGCCAACGCTAGAAACAAGGCATAGGCGTTAAGGCCGATTAGCCCAAAAGGGACTAAACTAATAGGCTCGCCCAAGTCAACCAGACTAACCCCCAACGCCGTGCCGACCACCGACCCGGTAATCACTAGCAACAAGCTTACAACAATCTCGGCGGTTTTGCCCAACAGCAAGGCCCCGCGTGACACCGGGCGCGAAAGCAGAAACAAAATTGTGCCGCGTTCAATGTCCCCGGCTATGGCATCGCTGGCTCGACTGACCACAAAAGCCGAGCCCAACCCTAGAAATACCGGGTGAAAATAGCCAAAGGCCAGATAGTTGCGTGGGCCAAAACCAGCCTGTAAATTGGGGGCGAGTTTCAGAAGGCGTTGCATATCTGGCCCCAATGACTCAAAAACGGTACGAGCTGTACCCGTACCGCCAATCGAAGGGAAAGTTACCGCCGTTACAAACTCGAATAAAGCCATGCCACTGGCAAAGGCCAGCAGTGAAATCCGTCCGCGTGCCAGCGTTTTGGCAAAAATTACCCCTGATTTAGGCCAACCCATCCCTTATTTTTCGCTGTTACCCTCGCGTTGTTGGCGCAAGCGTTTTTCCAGCTCTTGAATCAGGAAATCGGCACTTGGTAACTCGCCATCATCCTCGCGTTCGCCCTCGCGCCAGCCTGGGCCTTCATCTTCCTCATCGCTATCACCCAGGTCGCCCCGGTCATAGTTTTCTTCCAGGGCATGCACGAAAGTCGCAATATCGGGTTGGCGACCCACCGCCTCGGCGACCTGAGCCTCAAACTTTAAGGCGTTGGTTTGGGCCTCACTCATATCCAGCGATAAGTCAAAAAGCTGGTCAATCCCTCCCAACAGACGGGCCGCCACTTTCCAGTTAGGGCTGACCGAAAGATAAGTAGGGGCGACGGCCCACAAAGAGGAATAAGGGATATTGCTCTCTTGCAGACGGGTGGCTAATACCCCCACAATCCCGGTTGGCCCTTCGTAACGCGATGGTTGTGCCCCAAATCCTTCCAGAATGCCTCGACGTTGGGGATTGGTACTCCAACCAGTCAAGGGCACAGGGCGGCTATGGGGAACAGTGGCGACCATCGCCCCCAAAATCATAACCTCCGTTACGTTGCAACGCTGGCAAATTTCCATAAAGACATTACCAAAAGTGCGCCATTTCAGGTCTGGCTCAATCCCGATTAATGTTACCAGCGAACGGTTGAGACCTGGTACATTCTCTACCGCCGCAAATTGATTATCAGGCCAGCTTAGCTTGCGTAAACCCTCGCTATTCAGACTTACTATTGGGCGATTTTCGGTAAAAACATAAAATTCTTCGGGGTCAAGGGTAGCAAAAGATTGCGTTCCGGTTTTTTCAGATAGGAGGCGCATCGCCGTGCTGGCACTCCCCGCCGCATCATTCCAGCCGGAAAAGGCCGCCACTAATAGAGTATTCTCTAGTTTAGGCCAGAATTCAGTTGTTGGTATTATAAAGTCCATTGTAATTTTCAAGCTCCGCTTTTATAGTATAAAGTTCCTGATATTATATTCTATCATAGGCTGGCGTGAAGTGGTTAAAATAAAATTGCGGGCCTATCCCAGCCCGCTTTTAAAACATTTTATTTGTAAATTGCCTAGTTTGCGGGACTATTCGGGCCGTTAAGCGAACCAGCAAAGCCCAGCACAAACCCGAAAAACAACCCGGCAAAACCAACTGGCCCCCAGGCTTTGAAGCCATCTGCCGCTAATATCCCGATTGACAGGATAACGCAGGCCCATCCCCAGGCTCCCGGCCACCAGCGTTTCTGGCTAATCAGGAAGTAAGGCACTGAACACAAAACTAACGTTGGAATTAATAACCACCAGCCCATAAATCGCCTCCTGTACCTTCTTGTTTTACTATCTAGTTTTCTATTATAGCCTATTGCTACCCGGCAAATATTAGTTCCAGCTAATAATTCCGGGCACACCTACTCAAACTGGTAAATTGTGGGGTGACAGTGGCGAACTTGTGATTATTATAGCCTATTATCGGGCTTATGTAAATTCCCTCAAAGGGTTTATTTGTAGGGAATCCTGAAATATGTTAGGCTGTAAATCGGTTGTCGGTTGTCAGTTATCAGTTGTGGGGGGAATTCGTAGGGGCGAACACAAGGTTCGCCCTGAACCCAATCGTAGGGACGTGGTCGGTTGTGGGGGAATCCGTAGGAGCAGGCTCTGTCCTGCGATGGTTTATCGGCTGACGGAGCAGCCTCCTACAATGCTTCCACAATTTTAGATATTCGATTTTAGATTACTAAAGGACATATAAATGAAAATTGCGATATTCGGGACGGGGGCGGTAGGGGGATATTTTGGTGGGTTGCTATCACTGGCGGGACATGAGGTAAGTTTTATTGCGCGTGGGGCGCACCTGGAAGCTATTCGTCAGCGCGGGTTGGTACTCCGCTATATTCAAGGAGATAAACAGAGCGAAGAAATAGTAAAAGCCCCCGCTACCGATAACCCAGCAGAAATTGGCCCGGTTGATTATGTGTTATTTGGGGTCAAAGCCTACGAAACTGTACAGGCTGGGCAACAGTTGCAGCCTTTAATTGGCGAAAATACCGCGATTATCACCATCCAGAACGGTCTGGATAGCCCACAACAACTGGCAACCCTTTATGGCAAAGATAAAATCATGACCGGGGCTGCTCGAATTGAGATTACGCTGGGTGAGCCGGGGGCGGTAATAAAATACGGCCCGCCACGCGGGGCTTGTGCTTTAAGTTTGGCTGAAATGTCGGGGGAACGTACCGAACGGTTGGAGAAGCTGGTGGAGACTTTTCAGTCGGTCGAGGTCGCTACTAACCTCAGTACCGACCCTCTACGCCTGCTCTGGACTAAATATCTGGTGCTGGCCCCCACTGCCGGGTTACTCACGGTAGCCCGCGCTCATGGTGGCGAGGTTTATAACCACGAACCCACCAAAGAACTATACCCAAAACTGATTGAAGAAGCCGCTAAGGTAGCCAGTGCCGAAGGTATCGAATTTGAGGCAGAAGCCCTGGAAAAATCAAAACACCCGCTTTTCCCGGCGGATACCGCTTTCAAAAGCTCATTACAACGCGACTTTGAGAAGGGTAAACCAACCGAAGTTGAAGAATTAATTGGGGCGATGGTCAGGCGAGGAAAACAATATGGAATTGCAACCCCTCATTTTGACACGATTTATGCCTTGCTTTCGCTGGCGGCTAAGGTTGGCTATCGTTACAACGGTTAACCTAGCACCGCCCTTAGTTCCGAAATAGTGAAAGGTTTCTGTAAAAAGCTAGTTATCGCGCTAAGTTTATTGGTAATATCTTGCATTTTACGTCTGGTATCAAAGTGACCAGACATTAGAATGAAATTGGTGTCTGGCAATTCCCCGCTTTGGTGGAGCTTTTCAAATAACTCCAGTCCCGTGCCGTTTGGCATATCATAATCGGAAATAACAATATCGGGATGTACACCCAGAGCTTTTTCATAGCCGCTTATAAATTCATTAGCAGTTTCAACCAGATAACCATCTCTGGTCAAGGCCCGCCCTACCACATTTAAAATTGTTTGATTGTCATCAATTACTAACACTCTCAAAGCTATTTCCCCTTTCTCCACTCAAGTCTCTCAAATGCAATATGTATGCCAGGATTTTACTATTTAATAAACTGGTTTGTTGAGGCTTTTTTCTGGACTTGTGACGAACTGCACATTCGTCTTACGAGAATCTTCCGAGCGTTTTACTGTTGGGTTAATATTAAGGCTTGCAGAGGGGTACAACAACTGACCTTTGACTTTATTATTGTAGGTCTAAAGAACTATTCGGCAGAAAGAAGCAAGAATGAAGGATTTGTAGGAGCAGGCTCTGTCCTGCGATAGAAACAATCAGATGACGGAGCATCCTCCTACAATAGTTCCCCAATTTTAGATTTTAGATTTTGCCTTATTCATCAAGAGCTTCGAAAATCTCGCGGGCTTGTACTCCGAGGGTGCCGTCCGGCTCATCGGTCATAAGCAGAAAAGCCTGTAAATCGTTACGGGCGGGGAGCGGTTGGTCAAGCTGCAAGAAAACCAGAGCGCGATAAAAAAAGGCTTCGGCGGCGGCACGGGGGTCGCCTTCAATCGCCTGGGATAAATCGTGGGAAGCTTCCTCGTATCTCTCAAGTTGGTAATAGGCCAGACCGCGCCCGATATATGGCCCGGTAATCGCGCCCGCCGGATGCAGCTCAATGGCTTTAGTATTGTCGGCAATGGTCTGCTCATATTTTTCCAGCATAAAATAAACCCCACCCCGTCGGAAATAAACCTCCGCATCATTTGGTTCTAGCTCAATCGCTCGGTCAAAGTTTTGTAGAGCTTGCCCAAAATCCTCAATATTCTGATAGCACAGGGCTAGATTATAATAGGCTCCCGCCATTGTGGGAGTATATTGTAAGGCCAACTTCAGGGCATTAATGGCCTCTTCAAGGCGGTCTAGCTTCAAAAAGGCCACCCCCTGCCCGTTATAAACCTCGGCTAATTCGCTCTGGGGTGCAACCGTCAGTAAAGGCAAAGCAGCCTCATAGTGGGTCAGGGCCACTTCCCAATCTTCATTTATCAGGGCTAATTCGGCCTGTGCCACCAATTCTTTAGCTTTCTGCGCCGCTTCGCTCATAGTATCCTCGTCTGGTAAAAAAATTTAATGAACTTTGTAGGGGTGGATTTCAAACCCGCCCGCTGGGTTATAACAGTATTAGTGGTCATATTACCATATTCCCCGTAGGAGGAAGCTCCTTCATCCGAGATATATTCCCGTAGGAGGATGCTCCTTCATCTAATGAATATCGCAGGACAGAGCCTGCTCCTACTAACAACCGGGTGGCTGATAGCTTCCAGCGATAAGCTAAATCAAAAAAAACTATGCCGCCTCTGTTTTCCCTGACCCCCAACCCCTATACCCCACTTCCTAATTGGCGTATAATTATTGGAAGTCCTACCCACAGGGTAAATTAGAGCAAAGATGGGCGCGTAACTGCGCTGGAAGGAACTTTTATGACGGTTGTTGAGGATATTGCACCAATTTTAAACCAATTACAGGGATTTTATGGGCCAAATGCCGGGTACGCCCTTGAACTATACGAACGCTATCTGGCAGACCCTGCCAGTGTTGACCCAACCACACGGGCCTTTTTTGAAAGCTTGCCCACTCCAAAACCTACTCCGCCCTCTAGTAAGCCAGAGTCAGGCTATGCTACCCAAAAGATAGTGGCGGCGGTATCGCTGGCGCAGGGTATCCGCACGCGGGGACATCTGGGGGCCCACCTTGACCCTTTGGGTAGCCCACCCCTCGGCGACCCGGCCCTCCTGCCCGAAACCTATGACATTAGTGAAGCAGAACTGGCCGAATTACCGCCGGAAATAATTGGCGGGCACGCGGCGGAGAACGTCAATAACGCTCTGGCAGCGATTCAGCGTTTGCGCGATATGTATTCCGGGACAATTAGTTACCAGTTTGACCAGGTTAAAAGCCCGGAGGAAAGACGCTGGTTGCGGGATGCGGTGGGACTGGCTAAATTCCAACACCCAACCCAGACCGCTTCCGCCAAATCGCTATTACGCCGCCTGACGCAGGTGGAAGGTTTCGAGCGTTATTTGCATCAGAATTTCGCCGGACAGAAACGCTTTTCTCTGGAAGGTACGGACGTTTTAGTGCCGATGCTGGACGAAATTATTGCCGGGGCAGTCACTACCGGAACGCAAGAGGTTATTATTGGGATGGCCCATCGTGGTCGGTTGAACGTTCTGACCCACGTAATTGGTAAACCTTACGCCGCTATTCTGGCTGAATTTAGCCATACCGACCATCCCGAAGGTGACTCTGAGGCTGAAAGGGGTTGGAGCGGCGATGTAAAATATCATTTGGGTTACGACAAGGTTTTGCTCGAATCTGGCTTGAAAATTTCGCTATCACCCAACCCTAGCCACCTGGAATATGTTAACCCGGTAATTCAGGGGATGACCCGCGCTTCTCAGGAAAACCGTGACGGCTCAGGCTTACCTACCCAGAATGTTGACCACACCCTCCCGGTAGTAATTCATGGTGATGCAGCCTTCCCCGGCGAAGGGATTGTGGCTGAAACCCTCAACCTTTGGCACTTGCGAGGCTACACGGTGGGCGGCACAATCCATATCATCGCCAATAACCAGATTGGCTTTACCACTGAGCCAGAGGATGGTCGTTCCACCCACTTTGCCAGCGATTTGGCGAAAGGTTTTGAAATTCCGATTATCCACGTTAACGCCGATGACCCCGAAGCAGCCCTGACCGCCGCCCGTATGGCAAAAGGCTACCGTGACACTTTCCACAAGGATATTCTGGTGGATTTAATCGGCTACCGTCGCTGGGGTCATAACGAAGGGGACGAACCCGCCTTCACCCAACCCCGGATGTACGAGGTTATTCGCAGCCACCCCACCGTGCGCCAGCTTTTCGCCGAAAAACTCGAAAAGTTAGAGCTGCTAACCTCTGATGAGACCGCGCAAATTCAACAGGAAAACTTAGCCACTCTGGAACAGGCCAAGCAGGTAGCCACTAGCGGGCAGCCCCCCGAGGAACACAACGAAGGTGACGACTTCTCAGTAATTACCTCAAACCCGCCTAACCTTAGTTCGGCCCAACTGCAAGAGTTAAATCAGGATTTATTGGAATGGCCCAGCGGCTTTAACCCCAACCCGAAACTTGCCAGATTGTTGCAAAAACGGGCTAACCTTGAAAGCGAAATAGATTGGGGACATGCTGAGTCGCTGGCTTTTGCCTCGATTCTGGCGGACGGCACGGCAATTCGGTTGACCGGGCAAGATGCCGAGCGGGGTACTTTCAGCCATCGTCATGCCGTGCTGCACGACCAGCAAAGTGGCGAAACTTTCACCCCCTTGCAGAATCTTCCGAAGTCCCAGGCTTCTTTTGCCATTTACAACAGCCCTATTTCGGAAGCGGCGGTGTTGGGCTTTGAATATGGTTATAGCGTGCGGGCTTCTGATAGTCTGGTGGTGTGGGAGGCTCAGTTTGGCGATTTTGCTAACGTCGCCCAGGTGATAATTGACCAGTTTATTTCATCGGGACGGGCTAAATGGCGGCAAAAATCTTCGCTGGTACTGCTACTGCCGCATGGCTATGAGGGGCAAGGGCCGGAACATTCCAGTGCCCGAATTGAGCGTTACCTGGCACTGTCAGCGGCGGAAAACTGGCAGGTTGCCAATTGCTCAACCTCTGCTCAGTATTTCCACCTGTTGCGGCGGCAAGCAGCTGATTTGAAACATAATCCTCGCGCGCTGGTAATTTTTACCCCCAAGAGTCTGTTGCGTAATCCTCTGGCGGCGGCTACCCAGCGTGACTTGACCGAAGGAACATTTCAGCCCGTAATCAACGATACTGAGGCTCTAAAACGGGCGGCGCAGGTAAAAAGACTGGTGCTATGTTCGGGCAAAATCTCGATAGAGTTACTCAGCAACGCCCGCCGCGCCGAAGCCGAACAGGTGGCGATTGCCAGGGTCGAGCAACTATACCCCTTCCCGGCGGGCGAATTATCCCAGGTGATGGCGGGCTACCCCAACCTGCAAGAAGTGGTTTGGGTGCAGGAAGAACCTCAAAATATGGGAGCGTGGCGTTATATGATACCGCGCCTGAACGAGTTGGTGGGTCGGGCCTATGACATTAAGGTGGTTGCTCGCCCCGAACGTTCCAGCCCCGCTACGGGTTTTCTGGAACGCTTTCAATTGGAACAGGAACAGCTTATACAGGGAGCTTTTGGCTTACCCGTGAAAGAGTTGGGAGGAGTACATGGCAGTTGAGATTCGAGTCCCGGCAATGGGCGAGTCAATTGTGGACGCGGTAATTGCCCGTTGGCTTAAAAAAGAGGGTGAGAAAGTTCAGAAAGACGAAATTCTGGTTGAACTGGAAACCGACAAGGTAAATCTGGATGTGACTGCCAGCGAGAGTGGCGTTTTGCAGCAAATCGCCAAACAAGAAGGCGACACCGTTGGTGTGGGCGAACTGTTGGGGCTTATTTCGGCGGGGTCAGGTAGTAATGGTGTAACTCCCCCTGCTGTTCCCGCTCAAGAGACTCAACCTATCCCTTCCGCTCCCGTTGCGGTAGCCCAACTAGCCCCGTCTGCCGAGACCGGGGAACGCTCCCCCACTCCGGTTGCCCGTAAAATTGCTGCCGAGAATAAGGTGGATTTGGCTGAGGTCAAAGGTACACAGGGGCGGGTACGGAAAGAGGATGTTTTGAACTATATCGAACACAAACCTGCCGGAGCCGCCGCGCAACCTAACCCCCCAACCCCCTTCCCTAGCAAGGAAGGGGGGATAAAAACAGATGTGACAGCCCAACCAGACCGACCTCCAACCCCTACCAACGGGCGGCGCGAAGAACGAGTGCGCTTAACCCGTCGTCGCCAGACCATTGCCCAACGTCTCGTGGAAGCTCAACACACCGCCGCGATGCTTACCACTTTTAACGAGGTGGATATGAGCGCGATTATGGAGGTACGCAGCCGCCGCAAAGATTCGTTCAAGGAGCGCAATGGGGTATCGCTGGGCTTTATGTCCTTTTTCACTAAAGCGGTGGTCGGCGCATTAAAAGCTTTCCCCCGCCTGAATGCCGAAATCCAGGGCAACGAGATGGTGCTGAAACACTATTACGATATTGGGATTGCGGTGGGGGCCGATGAAGGGCTGGTAGTGCCAGTGCTGCGGGATGCCGACCACCAGAATTTTGCCGAAATCGAGCGGGAAATTGCGGCTCTGGCAAAACGCGCCCGTGAAAATAGCCTGACCCTTCAGGAACTTCAAGGCGGCACTTTTACTATCACTAACGGGGGAGTGTTCGGCTCTTTGCTTTCCACTCCGATTCTTAATGCCCCCCAGGTGGGAATTTTAGGAATGCACAAAATCGAGCAACGCCCTATCGCCCTGAATGGTCAGGTGGTCATCCGCCCAATGATGTATTTGGCTCTCTCATATGACCATCGGATTGTGGATGGTAGCGAGGCGGTTAAATTCCTGGTGCGGGTCAAAGAGCTACTGGAAGACCCCGAAACCCTCTTGCTGGAAGGATGAAGTAGGAAGGATGAAGGATGAAATAATGCGGGGGAATACGTAGGGGCGGGGTCTCCCCGCCCGGTATCGCGTATTTTTGTAGGGGCGACACCTGTGCCCTGTACTCAGGGTATGTTGGTCGCCCCGGCATCTGGGCTTAACATAATCATATACAATAGAAATAGGTAATGTAAATGTATATTGCGGTTTATCGTTGGAAAGTTAAAGAAGACAAAGAAGAAATATTTAAAGCGGCCTGGCTCACCTTAACCAAAGCCATCTATGCCAAGCGCGGGAGTTTAGGTTCACGTTTACACCGCGCGGAAGACGGTAGCTGGTTGGCTTATGCTCAGTGGCCCGATAAAGCGACTTATGACCAAGCTAGAACCCTGGAGTCAGCCGACCCAACTACTGGCGCAATAATGAGCGAATGTATTGAAGAAAGCCAGCCACCGCTTTTCCTGGAGGTTGTTTCTGATTTCCTGCAAATTACTACAAGTCAGGGCTAGACTTTCCCAGAAGAAATAGCGCGCCACAGGATATATATGACATATCCCCTTCACCCGTCACTGATTTTGGATTTTCGACTTATTTAGATTACAATCAAGGTTAAAGTTTAGTCATGCACTCCTTTTTCCCTATCGCCTTTTAAACTGCTATGTGTTATTATGAACTTAATTGGTCTGGTAGTTGAGACGTGGGGTCTTGATTATATATTTTGAAGTAATTTGCTCAGTTTTACAAGCGAGGGACACTTTATGCATACTGCCAGACTAGGCTTGGTTCAAGCCATTCATACCACTCAGTGCAAACTGTCTGACCACCTGATGAACGTCCTATTAACAATGGAATTGTGCGGCTCGGTTCGCTATATGACGCAGGAAGATTTTGAAGTATTAAAATCTCAAATCAATATGGCAATCGAGAACTTGCGGGCTGGTAAAGACTTTACGGTTTCCCTGGAAAAATTGCTCAATACGCCCGAAAATAAGCCCCAGTTGAACTTGTTGCGTTTGGACGAAGGGGCGGCTTAATTTGGACGTATCCGTTAATCCAATCACTATAATTTTTCAATCAATTCTAGCCGATTGCCAAAGGGGTCTCGGCAAAACATCCGGCTTTGACCAGGAGATTCCTCTGGCACGGTGGTTTTGATACCCGCGTCTATTAGTTGTGTGCGCACTTCGGCTAAATTATTCACTAAAAAAGCGCAATGGCGGCGACTAGGCTCATTATATTCCTCGGCTTTTGGTTCGCTACTAATATGAATCTGCTGCCCACTATTCCCTAAAGCCAGCCAATAACCCGGACTGCCGCTATCGGTATCTTCTGGCCTGGGCAATAATTCCAATCCTAAAAGTTCGTGATAAAATTTATAAGCATCTTCCAGGGCTTCTGGCCCAACTTCAATCGTGAGGTTTACGTGATGGATTCCTGCTAAATAGCCCATTCTTTTCTCCTTACGCAGTTGTCAGTTGTCGGTTGTTGATAGAATATGTTATACCACAGTCAGCCCTAACCTTCCAACCGAAATTGGCTATCAGCTCAATTAAAAGTTACTGCCTTTCAACTTGACCAGGGGCATTATAATTAACTGTATAACTTACAGAAACAAACTTTTATTCAAAAACTTTACCCCATCGAAAGAGAAAATCATGGCCCAAATATTATTCCAAAACTGTGCGATTCTGGATGGAACTTTGCCGGAATTGCGCGAAGGTTATAACGTGCTGGTCGAAAATGAGCGGATTGCTGAGGTAAGTGACAAGCCAATTAAAGCAGTTAATGCCTACAGTATTAATTTAGGTGGGCGTACCCTGATGCCCGGTCTGACTGATGCCCACGTTCATGTTAACGCGGTGACGGCTGACCTGGGGGGATTGGTGGATTTACCTCCCACTCTACTGACCGCCAAAGCTAAACCCATCCTAGAAAATATGCTGAAGCGGGGCTTTACCACTGTGCGGGATGCGGGCGGGGCCGATTGGGGGATTGCCGAGGCCGTGCGCTTGGGCTTGTTTAAAGGGCCCCGACTATTATTTTCGGGCCACGCTTTAAGTCAGACCGGGGGGCACGGTGATGGGCGTAGCAAGAATAACAATAATGAGCCGTGCGCTTGCAACTACTATACTTCTTCGCTGAGTCGGATTGCCGACGGGGTGGACGAGGTTCGCAAGGCCGCTCGCGATGAACTTCGCAAGGGGGCGACCCAGATTAAAATTATGGCTTCGGGCGGGGTCGCTTCGCCCACCGACCATGTGGCAAACACCCAATATTCGCTGGAAGAAATCCGGGCAATCGTTGAGGAAGCCGAGGCCGCCCGTACCTACGTAATGGCCCATGCCTATACTGCCAGAGCAATCAAACGGGCGGTGGAATGTGGGGTGCGTTCAATTGAGCATGGCAACCTGATTGACCGGGAGGCCGCCGAAACCGTTGCCGCTCATGGCGCATTTGTTGTGCCAACCACAGTTACTTACGAAATGCTGGCGAAAATGGCGGCCCAATTAGGGATGGCCCCCGTCAGTGTCGCCAAAATCGAGGATGTACGCGAAGCGGCGATAACTGCCCTGGACATTTGTAAAAAGGCCGGGGTTAAAATAGGGCACGGGAGCGACCTGTTAGGTGAAATGCAGGAATTCCAGTCGCTTGAGTTTTCTCTCAAGGCTCAGGTGCTTTCCCCTCACGAAGTGATAACCTGCGCCACCCTCACTAATGCTGAGCTTTTTAATATGCAAGGGGAAATTGGGGTAATTGCTCCCGGCGCGTTGGCTGATATTCTGGTAATTGATGGCAATCCCCTCAAGGATTTGAACCTGTTACAGGAGCAGGGGCGTTACATGCGAATAATTATGAAGGGTGGCGAGTTCTACAAAAACGAACTGAATTGAGGTTGTATCCACCCTCAAAGTGTGGGATAATGCTCCCATCTTTCACATCACAGTAAAGTTCTGCCTTGTATATATAGATAGCTTGCTCACCTGTTTTCATGGGATATAGTTGCAAATTTTCGCCGCTTGAAAAAAAGGAGGCTGGCGCGTGAGTTTTCCTAACCAATCCGGCAATCGGGGAAATAACGATTCCCGGAATATCGTTGTTTTACCCGAATCGCCCCAGGTTGTTCCTCCCCTGCTCAAACCAAAAGCGACACCACTTTCGCCCACTGGCTTGAGTAGTTGGTTACTCTATGCCGCTGCTTTCCTGATAATCTTTATGTTAGCCCTGTTGGGTTTGGCCTTAAATAACGCTCCCCTGTTGGTGGTAGCCCTGCTGGTGGCGGCAATTACTATATCGGTGGGTTTAACCCTCTATTTCACCTCAACCGCTCCTGGCACTGCTGTAGCCGAACAAACCCCCACCGTCCCCTATCAGGCTGGACAACTAGCCCTAACCAGTGGTCTGGAAGGAATGAGCGAGGGTCTGTTACTGACCCATATGGACGGACGGCTGATTTATGCTAACAAACGCACCGAAGAATTTCTGAAGTGGTGTCGAGTTTATCAGGAAGGGCAACGGATAAATAGCGTAGACGAGTGGCTAAACAAAATCCGCCCGGCAATTACCAACCGCGACAGTTTCAGAATGGCTCTTACCACCGCCCGTCAGTATAGCGGGCAGGGACAAGTACCAAGTTTTGAATTTAGCGCAGAAGTCCCGGTTGAAACCCTGAAAAATGATATTGTGCAACCTATCCGGCAAGCCCCTTTCGTGAATCCGGGGGGTGAGATTGGGCGTGACCCGGCGGGCGAGTTGGCGGGTCGTCCAGTACGCGATATGCGTCTGACGCTGTTCCCGGTTGATGATGCCAGTGGGCGACAGGTTGGTACGGGCTATTTGTTGCGGGATGTTACCCGTGACCGTGAGTTAGACCGTTTGAAAGACCAGTTTGTCTCGATGGTATCACACGAACTCCGCAATCCTATCTCGATTATCCTAAGTATGACCGAAATTTTGGGTGAAACCAGCATTTCGCAGGAAGAACGCAACAAGTGGGTTGGGCAGATTAATAATGAGGCTCTACGTTTGCGGGCTATGTTAAATGATATGCTGGATATTTCGCGGCTGGAAGAAGGTAAACTTGAGCTTTCGGTGTTGCCTATAAACCTGAAAAGCGCGATTCAGCAGGTGGTGGAGTTGTTTCGGTTACAGCAAAAGACCCCTCACGAAATTGTGATTGACCTGCAAACCCCTACTACTCGTGTTATGGCGGATGTCGGCAAGCTAAATCAGGTGCTGACCAATCTTATTGGTAACGCCCTGAAATATTCTCCAAACGGTGGCAAGGTGACGGTTACGGTAAGTGCTCCCCAGCAGACGGAGGATGATAATGACCTGAACGCCCGCCTAATGTTACAGGTAAGCGTGACCGACCAGGGTATGGGCATTCCCGAACGGGAACAGGCCAAAATTTTCAGCCGTTTTTTCCGCTCCAGCACCAGCCGCCGTAGCCCAATTGGTGGTACGGGCTTGGGTCTTTCAATAACTCAACGTCTGGTCAAGATGATGGGTGGAAATATCTGGTTTACCTCCAAAGATGGACAGGGTAGCACTTTTTACTTTACCCTACCAGCCGCGAAATAAAGAATGAAGTAGGAAGGATGAAGGATGAGGAAATACAGGAGCCAGAATTAAGGAGCAAGGAGCAACGGCTGAATTGGATTACGCGGGACTAATACCCTGAGTACAGGGCACAGGCCCCGCCGCGCTTAGAGAGCCTATGTTTTTAACAGATGGCTTTCCTTCCCATAATCCCAATGGTTAGGTTACAGGCTCTTTTAGCCCGGTGATTTATTGCCGGGTAAAATTAAAGGGCAGACACGGAGGTCTCCCCTGAATTTGGAAAAATTGTTCCCCCTTCCACTTTAGGGAAGGGGGCTAGGGGGTTAGGTTTTACTAGCCTCTTAACTCACGCGGGACAATAATTCTCTGGGTAGGGGTAGATTCGCTCTGGTGACGCAGCACTTCGGCAACGGCAGCCTCTTTGGTAGGGTAAATAGCTGGGTTGTAGCCTAACTGTAAAGCCTGATAAATGACCGTATTGGTATAAAAATTACGAACTGTGCCATAATAACAATAAGAATAGACAAAATTTTCCAGGGTATAACGAATGGCTTCGGCGTAATATTTTACAATATCCATTTTAGGCACAATGTTTGAGTGGTCTACATTTACCACCACATAAAATTTCTTCCCAAGCTTTTTATATTCTTTGGCGGTAATAGTTTTTATTTTGTCTATGGTTTCTATTGAGTCGAGTACCCAAACCATATCAGGCTCGGCAAATACGATATTTTTATCCGGGTCATATAACCGGGTATGAACCACTAATTTTTCTAACATTTGAGTCCCGTTTCTAACCAACAACTATTATTTTAATAAAACGTGACATCAATATATCAAGTGAAGATTACAGGTAAAATAACAAAGTTTTAATTAGCCCAGACAAAAGTAATGGTACTTTTGGTTAACAAAGGCGGTTTCTTTAGCTCAAACTTGACAGCAGGGCTGGGCTGTCATAATATTGGTGTTAATTAGCTCAATGCCAAAAAATACTGCTTGATGATATAACTACAAGCATAACCCTGGAACTGTCTCAGGTTTGATTATTAATGCAGACAGTTTTGGACGTAGTGGAGGTAATTTAAAATTGCGAAGAAGAAGAACTGGCGCACTTGGCCCCGGAGGTAAAGTGTTATTCGGTGGGCTGGGCGCGGTGATTGTTCTCTTTGTAGTGGTGCAGTTCATTATACCGTTTTTCTTTAGTCGAACCGACTCCCCAACTCAGTCCACCACCAAACCTGAAAACAAAATAGTTATTACCGGGCAAGTATTGGATGCCGTCAACGGTTTTCCGATTCCCGGCGCAACAATTGTGGCGGGCAGTAACAAATTAGCCCTGGTTGACGCTACTGGCACTTTTACCATCACCGAACAATTGCCACAAGGCCCGGTAAACGTTATTGCCCCTGGCTATGTGGCGGCAACCCTGCCCGCTAAATCCGACAAAGCCTTCGCCGTGCAACTTCAGCCAAACAAAGTAAGCGGGGTTTTGCTGGATGCTGACACCCAGAAACCGCTGGCTGGTAAAATGGTGCGTTATGGCGACGCTGGGATTATTACCGACGAGAACGGCCAGTTTACCCTTTTCCGGGTTAGCGATAGCCAGAAGCTTTCGGTAGGCTTGATTGGTTATGAAAAGATTGAGCAAAGCGTAGATTTAACCAAGCTGGATAGCCCAATTAGTCTTACGATACGCTCCACCCAACTTAACAGCACCATTCTGGACGCTGAAACTGGTAAAGGTGTGCCGAACGCCCTGATTACGGTGGCGGATAGCACGGGCACTACTGACCGTCAGGGTAAATTTAGCATCAATGACGCGCCCCGCACCCCCGGTCTCAAGGTAAAAGTACGGGCCCCCGGCTATAGAATTCAGACTTTTGCGATTGAAGATGCTTTCAAAGGTATCAAACTTGTGCCATTTCACCTCCAGGCGGTCTATGTCCCTGGTATTTTGGCCTTGAAACCCAACTATGACAAGCTCTTTACCCCCTTCCTGGAAATGGGTCGTCAGGGTAAAATTAACGCCATTGTGGTGGACGTAAAACACGATGATACTGGTAAGCTGCTCTATGATAGCAAAATTCCGTTGGCAAATAACCTGAAACTGGTTTATGACCTGAACAGGGTCGGGCGGGGTGACTTAATTGATGTGCCGAGGCTTCTCAAAGATGCTCATGCGGCTGGATTATATGTTATCGCCCGAATGGTGGCTTACCGTGACCCTGGGCTGGCTACGGCCAAACCAGAATGGGCCCTTAAAAACCGCAACACCGGGCAACCCTGGAAGGATGCCAGCGATTTGGTTTGGCCTAACCCCTCTATTCCCGAAGTTGGCGACTATATTGTAGATATTGCTAAAGAGGTTTCGGGTTTGGGCTTTGACGAGGTGCAGTTCGACTATATCCGCTTCCCCACCGATGGCAAACTTTTGGATGTAGACTATGGTGGCGGTTTATCCTGGTCGGTGTTGGGTAAGGCCGAGAACGAAAAGATGCGGACTTCGGTTATCGAGCGCACCGTGAAAAAGGCTTACGAATATTTACGCACCACTGATACCTATCTTTCGCTGGATGTGTTTGGCTATAGTCTATGGTTGGCGGACGATGTGGGGATTGGGCAACAATATAATAATCTGGTAATGACATCTGATTATGTCTGCCCAATGATTTATCCCAGCCACTTTGACCCTGGCACTGAAGGCTATGCTAACCCTGGGCTTTACCCCGGCGAAATCATCGGTAAAAGCGGTAAAATCTCTAATCAAATAGAATCCAAACTTCCGACAGTGGCCCGTTATCGGCCCTGGCTGGAGGATTTTTCCAGGAATTGGGGCCCGGCGAAATTGCAGTATAAAAATACGCCAGAACGGGTAAAAACTCAGATTGAGGCCGCTTTGACCAATGGGGCTTCTGGCTTTACCCTCTGGAATGCTACCGGGAACTATACTACTTCGGCGATACCTAACGCCAAGACCAGTTAGGCTATAAGGAGAAACTGAATTGTTCGCTCGCCGCCGCCGCCGAGGTTTGAGCTATTTACCGCCAGAGCCGACGCGCACTCCGATACTCTTGTATCTGGTGCTGGCGGCTCTTTTTTTTGGTGGGATTTTTTATTTCAAGTCTAACTTGCTGCATCCAGTCAAAGGGATGGTGCTGGATGCCTACACTAGCAAACCCGTTGTAAACGCCACCGTCACCCTTGAGAACGATGAGCGTTTGGCCCGCACCGCCAGTCTCAGCCGGGTTTTTACCACTACCACTACTCTGGATGGTTCTTTTTCTTTTGATAAAGCCACTGACAATATCAAGCTTGTAGTTGAGGCCAATACCTATCTCCCTACTCAGAGTCAACCAGATAAAGCCACCGGGATTGAGGTTCGGTTGCGCCCTCGGAACTTGCGGGGTATTGTTCGAGACCAGCAAGCTAAACCCGTGGTTCGGGCGAATGTCACTCTCAACGATAAAAATGTTCTGACTGATAATGACGGCGTTTTTATTATGGAGGATGCCCCGGAGGAGGGTCAGATTTTTATCAAGGCGGCTGGTTATAAATCGGCAAGTCTTAATTTTAGCAAAACCGCCAGCCTGGATGTAAATTTGCAGCCTCTGGTTAATAAGGGGATTTATTTACGAGCCGCCAATGTGTCCGACCCTGGCACGCTCCCCGACCTGCTGACCACCCTGACCAATAGCGGCCTGAACACCGTAGTAATTGACCTCAAGGATTCTAATGGCCTCACTTTTTACGATAGCAAGAACCCTCTGGCCCGGCCCGCCGATGTCGCTAAAGGTAAAATCAGCGACCCGACGGCGATGGTAAAAGCTTTCAGAGCGCGCGGGATTTATACCATTGCCCGCATCAGCGTCTTTCAGGATGCCAGCCTGACCGATGTTAAACCGGAATATGCCCTTAAAAGTCGCAGTACCGGGAAACTGTGGGCTGACTCTGCTCGCTTCAACTGGGCTAACCCCTATCTTAAACCAGTCTGGGATTATAATATTGACCTAGCACGGGCGGCGGCGGGCTTTGGTTTTGATGAAATCCAGTTTGCTTTTGTTCATTTCCCCCAGGTCGGCACGCTCTCCGATATAGAGTATGGGCGGGTCAGTGATGCTGACACTCGTATCCAGGCCGTTACGGGCTTTCTGAAAGAGGCTAACACCCAACTCAGTAAGCTTGGTACTTTTATCTCGGTGGAGGTTTTGGGGCAAAGTGTGTTGGAAGGGGGCGACCTCGGTATTGGTCAGGATATTAGCCAGATGGCCGATTTTGTGGATTATGTTTCGCCTGTGCTATTCCCCAGCTATTTTGGGGCAGGTAGTTTTGGTTTCGATAAACCCGCCACCCAACCTTTTGTGGTTATTAATAAAAGCCTGACCTTCGCCCGTAGTAAGCTGGACGGCAAACGCGCCCAACTTCGGCCCTGGTTGCAGGATTTTAGTGCCGAGGGGGTAACTTATGGCGTGGCGGAGGTGAAGGCCGAAATTCAGGCGTTGGATGAGGCTACCAAAACCGCCACCCGCCCTACCGGGTGGTTACTCTGGAACGGTCAAGGCCGCTATACCACGGGGGCTTTGAAAGGATGAAGTAGGAAGGATGAAGGATGAATAATCAGGATGATCAAAAAATTAAAGAGTTAATCTCTGATTTCTCCAATAAGAGTTATTTAAGGCGCGATGAGGTTGTAATTGAATTAGCCGCATTTGGTGAGGCTGCAATACTACCCCTTATCAACACTTTTTCGAGCGATAATAGTTCGGTAAGTTATGCAATCACGGCATTAGAACAAATAGGTGAAAAAGCTATTCCAGCATTGGTGGAGTCTCTTTCAGACAGTAATATTCACACTCGCTATTGGTCGGCCTGTGCTTTAGGCGATATAAAAGATGAACGAGCAGTAGTGCCGTTACTGGAAGCTCTTGCAATAGAATTAAAATCAAATGTCCGCGCAGGTATTATCAGTGCATTGGGTAAGATAGGTGATAAGCGGGCTATCAAAGCACTCATTCAGGCTTTGCAGGATAATAGTAGTTCTGTTCGTTCGAGTGCTGCTGAGAAATTAGGCCATTTTGCCGACCAAGAAGTAATAAAAGCCCTTATACCAAAGCTTGAGGATGAAAGTTATTTTGTACGTTCATGGAGTGCAGAATCGTTAGGTAAGATAGGCGACTCCCAGGCAATTGTGCCTCTAGTCACTGCTCTTTCTAAAGAAAAAGAAATAGAAGTAAGTTGTGCGATTGTAAGAGCATTGGGTCAATTTAAGGGTGAATCACATGCTGTTGAAGCACTATTGCCTCTGTTAAAGAACCCCGAATATGATTCTGATTTACGTTGCCAGGTTGCTTTAGCCCTGGGTAAACTAGGCGATAGTAAGGCCGTACCTCCACTTATCCAAACACTCAGCGATAAAGATGATAATGTGCGCTTTTGTAGTATTGAGGCTTTAGGTTCGCTTGGTGACGAGCGAGCCTTACCCATATTAACGCATATTATGGAAAAGGAAGAATGGGGTTACTATGGTCGTGAGGAAGTTTTTTGCCCAGCCAATAAAGCTGCGGATAAAGCGATAAAACTTATTCTACAGAAAGAAGCTTAATAACCTATAAGTATCCTATAGAGAAAATTGCGACAAAATCCAAAACCTAACACCTAATACCCAAAATCCAAAATCAGGGTACACAAACTACTTTATTTCTTCCTGCGTGGCGGGGTGGTAGATAAGGGCCACCCCTCCGGTATCGAAGCTCTGGCTACTGGCTAGTTTTAGCTTGGAAGCGCGGTTATCTTTAAAAAGGCGTTTGCCACTTCCTATTACTACCGGGAAAATCAGTAGCCGATATTCGTCCACTAGCCCAGCTTCCATCAAAGAGTCAACCAATACGCCGCTGCCGTAAACCAAAATGTTGCCGCCGTCTTGTTGCTTTAGCTGGGTGATTTCCCCCATAATATTTTCTCTAATGATAGTCGAATTATTCCAATCCGCCGTATCAAGGGTAGTAGTTACCACATATTTTGGCATACTGTTCATCCTATCGGCACTCTTGTCCGTGCTATTAGGCCAAGCTTGGGCAAAGCCCTCATAAGTAATGCGGCCCAGCAACAGCATGTCGCTCTCAAATGACTCGGCGCGCTTGAACTCGGTACTCTTATCGCTCCGGTAGGGTATTGTCCAGCCCGGTTCTTCCATAACACCATCCAGAGATACCAACTCGGTTACTACAAGTTTTCTCAAATTGTTTTCTCCAATCCTACCCGCGCCCGGCGGCCTATCTTGAACACCTTTTGCTGAAATCACTATCCTCCATTATACTAAAAAGAGCCTGATTTACCACTGCCTTTTTATTCAGGAAAATTCGTAGGGGTAGACCTCTGTGTCTACCCTGTTACCAATTCGGCATGTTATAATCCTATTAAGAAACGACTAAAATTATTACTACCATCATCCGTTAAAAACCTTTGTGTCCTCTGTGCCTCTGTGGTGAATATCTTTGACTTAACCGACAACCGACAACCGACAACCGACAACCATATTTTCAGGGAGGAGTTCGATGGCGAACAAAATAATCGGGCTAGAGGAGGCCGCCGCCCTGGTGCCAGATGGGGCAACTATCTCCTTTGGCGGCTTCACTACCCAACGTCACCCGATGGCCTTTATTTATGAACTTATCCGACTAAAACGACGCGACCTCTATCTATTTGGTCACTCACCGGGCGGGGATTTGGATATACTAATCGGGGCGGGCTGTGTCAAGCGGGTGGAACTGGCCTATGAAGCCGACGAGGCTTTTAACACCATTGGCCCCCGTTGGCGATTAGCTGTGCAGCGCGGCGAAATCGAGTGGGAAGATTACAGCAATTTTGCGATGGTCACACGCTTCAACGCCGGGGCAATGGGACTGCCTTTTATGCCTATCCGCAGCCTCTTTGGTAGCGATGTGCTGAGTCGTCAGGCTCTAAGCGACGAACAACGGGCCGCCGACTCTCGCACTTCCCCTAAAAAACTACATGTGATGGAGTCGCCCTTTGACCCTGCCGATAAGGTGGTTTTGCTCCCAGCGATTCATACTGAGTTTGCTGTTATCCACGTCCAGAAGGCCACCGCTAACGGCACAGTGCGCTTTGAAGGACAGAGTTTTGCCGATGTGCAACAGGCTCTTTGCGCCGATACTGTTATTGTGACTGCCGAGGAAATTGTAGAGGAAGCCGAACTGCGGCGCGAACCAGAACGTAATCTGTTACCTTATTTTACGGTCAAACATGTCTGCCATGTACCGTTTGGGTCGCACCCTTACGCCGTTTTTAACTATTACGATTATGACCCCCGCCAGCTAAAAACCTATCACGATGGGGCGGAAGATGAGGCTGCTTTCCAGCAATATCTTGATAAGTTTGTTTATGGCGTAAAGAATCATGCCGAATATTTAGAAGTTATCGGTGGGGCGGAACGGCTGGAGGGTTTGAAGGCTGACCCGGCTTTTGGCTATAGTCCCGACTTGAAGCGCAGGAGATTAGAATAATGGCAGACTATAGTTATACTCTTACCGAACTGATGGCTGTTACCGCCGCCCGTGAGATTAAGGATGGTGAGGTGGTTTTTGCCGGGACGGGCCTCCCGATGCTGGGGGCAATGTTGGCCCAACGCAGCCATGCTCCCGATTGTTGTATTATTTTCGAGGCTGGCACAATAGCAAGTCAGCTTGCCCACTTGCCGATGTCGGTGGGCGACCCCCGTGTAATGAGGGGGGCGGCGATGGCGGCGGGCTTGAGTGAGGTTTTCAGCTATGTTTTGCAAACCGGGCGGGTTGATGTGGGCTTCCTGAGCGGGGCGCAGATTGACCGCTTTGGTAACATCAACAGCACCTCTATCGGGGCAGACCCGCGCCAACCTAAAGTACGTTTTTCTGGCAGTGGTGGGGCTTGCGATATTGCTTGTCTGGCACAACGCACCGTAATTATTGCTTTGCACGAGAAACGCCGCTTCCCCGAAAAGATAGATTATGTCACCAGTCCCGGTTGGCTAGAGGGTGGCGATAGTCGTCAGAAGGCCGGATTGCGCTGGGGCGGGCCGGACGTTATCGTTAGCACCAAAGCGGTGATGCGCTTCCGGGCTGCTACCAGGGCGGTTTATCTCGCCAGTTATCACCCTGGCCTTTCTGCCGAAGCCGTTGCTGACGATACAGGTTTTGCCCTGGACATTGAAGGAGCCGCTGAAACGCCAATTCCTACCCAGGAAGAATTGCGTATCTTGCGTGAGGTGGTTGACCCCGAAAGAATCTTTTTGAAGTAAAGAAAAACCACTAAGCCGAAGAACATGCCAAGAAATAATAAAAATCTTGGGTTCTGGAGGGTTTA
>Ga0209512_1000732_pt1 | contig 49143 bp, 46 predicted proteins | sample frozenSSSSmetaG_FD_184142 | JGI IMG/M metagenome (GOLD analysis project Ga0209512, IMG submission 184142) | Glacier valley bacterial and archeal communities from Borup Fiord, Nunavut, Canada, to study Microbial Dark Matter (Phase II) -... | ecosystem: Environmental > Aquatic > Freshwater > Ice >...
AGGATGCATATCCTTCAATTCTTTCATTGACGGTTCGATTTTACCCTGTAAAATCTCTTTCTTGTACTACTATCTAAATTTTTTCAAAGAACGCTTCTTGGCGCTTATCCCATACACCCCAATCGCTGGGGGCTTCTTTCATTTGGAAAGCGGGTGCAAAAGTAGTCGGATTATGCTTACACTCCAAATTATTTAGCAAGTATTTTATGCTATAAAACATATTATTTTGCAAAAGGCTGGCATCCAGGGATTAAAAAATGGAATAAAATGAAGAGAAACAAAAACCTAAAGCAACATGAGTAGAATGACGTTTCCTACTTCGTCTAAAATTTCGAAAAACTCCATTAAATTGTAAACCAAAAGCCATTTTGTATCTACCTTTCAAGTCGTACAATTCTTCGGAAAAAGCAAAAAAAGGACGGAGCAACGGTATTTTAGGTACACTGATAAGACCATGAAGTCACAAAGAATATTAAAAACCGGAGAATTGTACGAACTTTGGAGTAGCATTCACCCTTTAAAACGCATCTTTAATGCAATATCGGAATGAATCAAACATTTATATTGAAGAAAACCTAATTAATGAAAGCAATGAAAAAGCAAATCTACCTGTTATTATTCCTGGCCCTCGGTCTTACAACTATTCAGGCTCAAAATGGAGAAAAGAACTTTATTGATAAACCGTATATAGAGGTAACCGGGAAAGCCGAGATGGAAGTCATTCCAGACCAGATCTACCTGAACATTGTCATCAATGAAAAAGACAATAAGGGGAAAATGGTGCTTGCACAATCAGAGAAGAGTATGATTGAGAGATTGAAGGCGCTGGGTATCGATACGAAAAAGGATCTGTCTGTGAAGGACATGTCCAGCAACTTCAAGAACTACTGGCTAAAGAATTCTGAGATCATGGCAAGCAAGGAATACGAATTACTGGTCACCAGTGCGCAAACAGCCGGCAGAGTCCTACAGGAAATGGAAAAAATCGGGATTTCAAACGTGTCTGTTTCAAGAGTAGACCATTCCCAAATCGAACAGTACCGCAGAACGGTCAAAGTCAATGCTGTTAAGGTTGCCAGTGAAAAAGCGACGGATATGGCAGAAGCTATTAGCCAGAAGACAGGTAAAGCCATCTATATTCAGGAAATTGAAAACAATTTTTACGCTCAAAGAAACCTGGCATCAAACATGATGATGAAAGTCAGAGGTACTGAAATGGCTGATGCCGAATCTGTTCCGGATATCGAATTCGAAAAAATCAGGTTGGAATATCAGGTGATCGTAAAATTTGAGCTGTTTTAAAAGGGGACAAAGGTCAATGGTAATGCCCTATATGGTCCCTTTTAAGAGGATACCAGGTAAATCCGCCAAGGATGCCAACTCAATATAAGGTGTAACCGGTTTTTCTGCCGATTCATGCTGCCATACAATTTCGTAGGGCACATGAACGGCTTTGCCACCTATAGCCAGGACAGGGAGGACATCCGATTTCAGGGAATTCCCCACCATTAGAAATTCATGGGGTTGGATATCAAGCACCTCCGTCAAATGCAAATAGTTGGACTCACACTTCTCACTCACGACTTCGATGTGGTGAAAAAAAGGTAGCAAACCCGATTTTTCCAGTTTTCTTTCCTGATCCAATAAATCGCCCTTGGTGACAACAATTAAACGATACTTTTCATACAATATCGGTAACACCTCATTCACTCCGGGGAAAAGTTTTATGGGAGCACTTAAAAGGGAACGTCCGAGTTCAAGAATCTCACCAATGACACTTGCCGGGACTTGTCCTCTACTGACATGGATGGACGTTTCGATTAAAGACAGCGTGTAAGCCATAGCGCCATAGCCATACCACTTCATATTGTTCATTTCTATTCGGAAAAGTTCCTGAATAAGTTCAGGCTCCGGCATGTATTTTGACAACAAGGCACAGAAGGCCGTTTCCGCTTCCCGAAAATAGGATCCGTTTTCCCACAAAGTATCGTCCGCATCAAATCCGATGACCTTTACAGTGTTCATATCTTTCAGCAGTTATCTTTTTGAATTGGATGCAAAGATAGAGAAAAAACCCTATTTTTGTAGACACATGGCGCATGCCAGTGATAGCAACAACTGATACTTATGAAAGTAAAAAACATATTGGTAATTCGTTTCAGGAGAGTGGGCGACTCCGTCCTGTCTACTGTCATATGCACCAGTTTACGACAAACTTTTCCGGATGCAAAGATCGATTATGTCCTCAATGGGAACATAGCATCCTTATACGACCATCATCCGGATATAGACCAAATCATCCCCTTCAGTGATGAAGAAAATCACCATCTGAGACACTATCTGGGAAAAGTCTGGCGAACGGTACATGCCAAGAAATACGATATTATCATCGATACCCGAAGTACCGTCAAGACGCTCTTTTTCTCCCTTTTTTCGATGAGAACCCCTTTTCGGATAGGGACCCACAAGACTTACAACGGAATCCTGCATAATTACCGCGTTAAGAATCATACGGATAGCTCCATAGACATGGTACAGCATAATCTGTTGCTTCTTAAACCCCTGGAAAAAATAGCAACTGTAAAATACAACTCTGACTTTAGGCTTTATGTTTCTAATGATGAAAAGAAACATTTTCACGACTATATGGAACGTCAGGGTATCGATTTCTCGCGCCCCATCGTATTGGCGACGGTGAGTGCCCGTCTGGAATACAAGATCTGGGACAAAGAGAAAATGAAAGCGGTTCTTCGTCAGATGATCGATAAATTCGACGTCCAGCTCATCTTTAATTATTCTCAAAGTGAAGAAGCTTTCGTGAAAATGATGCACGAGGAGATGGGATTTGACAAGCATGTATTTACCAACATTGAAGCAAAATCCCTGAGAGAACTCTGCGCACTGACAGCCAACTGCCATTTCTTTTTTGGAAATGAAGGAGGCCCCAGGCACATAGCGCAGGCTTTCAATGTACCGACGTATGCCATTTTTCCTCCCGGTATACTCAAATCCATCTGGCAACCAGCATCCGGTAAGGATTATCAGGGTATTAGCCCGGATGATTTTTATTCAGAGGAAGAGCAGAAAGAATTGGATTATCAGCAACGATTCAACTTAATTACAGAGGATATGGTTTGGAACGGAGTCAATCAATTTTTGACAGACCGATTAAACAAACAGTATTAACAAACATGTCTCTTTTCAAACACGTACCTTATATAATAAGACCCCATTAGAATGATACCGAAAATAAACTTTTACTATACCGGTTTGTCCGACGCCGATCAGGCACAAAAGGCACAAGCTTTTCCCTGTAAAATTCATACAGAAGCCAATCCTCATTCTGTGAAAGGACTGAAGGAAATCATACAAAACACCAGGGAAAAGTTTTTCATGATTTTCACCAACCCCTGCCTGCCCGTTTTGGGACAATTTGCTCTGGAACGAATGATACAGGTGGCAGAAGATTCAGGAGCAGGAATTGTCTACACAGACTATCAGGAACTAAAAGAAGGATCAAGAAAGAACCATCCTGTCAACGATTACCAGACTGGTAGCATCCGGGATGATTTTGACTTCGGACCACTTCTTTTAGTCAGCACAGAAGCCGCTAAAAAAGCATTCCGGGAACCTACGAATTATCAGTTCGCAGCCCTTTACGACTTGAGGCTTCGAATTTCTCAGCAATATCCACTGATTCATCTCAACGAGTATCTTTATACACTGGAAGAAAACGACTTGCGAAACTCGGATGAAAAGATGTTTGCATACGTTGATCCCAAAAACAGAGCCGTTCAGGTTGAAATGGAACAGGCATGCACCGAGCATCTCAAAAACATAGGAGCCTATCTCCCACCAGTCTTTGAAAATATAGACCTCAGTGAAGGTACTTTTCCCGTAGAGGCATCGGTCATCATTCCTGTCAGAAACCGTATCCAAACGGTCAAAGATGCCATAGACTCTGTATTGAAACAGAAAACCGACTTCAAATTCAATCTGATCATCATTGACAATCACTCGACAGACGGAACCACCGAGGCTATCGCAAAGATAGCTTCCAACGACAAACGCCTAATCCATCTGATTCCGCAAAGGGAAGACCTGGGTATTGGAGGCTGTTGGAACGAGGGCGTTCAGAATCCACTCTGCGGCCGTTTTGCTGTTCAACTGGACAGCGACGACGTTTACAGCGACGATAACACTTTAAGCCAGATTGTAAAGGCCTTTTATGCTCAACAGTGTGCCATGTTGGTTGGAAGTTACCGGATGTGCAATTTCGACTTGCAGACTATACCTCCGGGTATCATCGACCACAAGGAATGGACACCGGAAAACGGAAGGAACAATGCCCTTAGGATCAATGGACTTGGAGCCCCCAGAGCCTTTTTTACGCCGGCCCTGAGAAGCATCAAAGTCCCAAATACCAGTTACGGTGAGGATTATGCACTGGGACTGCAATTTTCCCGTAAATGGCAGATTGGTCGGATCTACGACTTACTCTATTTGTGCAGACGTTGGGACGACAATTCCGACGCAGCACTGGATATCACCAAACTCAATGCCAACAACGCTTATAAGGACAAACTCAGAAGCATTGAAATTGCAGCGAGGCAGAATATTAATTGTTAATACGTAAACTTATGAGAAATTTCACATATTCCAACCCGGTTAAAATCATCTTCGGGAAAAAAACGATTGAAAAATTGCCGGTGGAGATTCCTGAAAATGCCAGAATACTGATTATTTATGGTGGAGGAAGTATCAAAAGCAATGGCGTGTACGATCAGGTCGTTGAAGCGCTTAAAGGAAGAACCTGTTTTGAGTTTTCCGGAATCGGTGCTAATCCTGAATTTGAAACGTGTTTAAAAGCAATTGAGCTGATAAAAAAGGAAAACATTGACTTCCTTTTATCTGTAGGAGGTGGTTCGGTCATTGACGCCACTAAATTTATTGCATTGGCTAGTCAGGCAGACGGAGATTTGTGGGAAATACCTTCAAAGTATCACTATCCTGAAAAAGCACTTCCATTTGGAACTATCCTGACATTGCCTGCGACCGGTTCTGAAATGAATTGCGGTTCGGTGATCACCAAAGCGGAAACCAAAGAAAAACGGGCATTCGAAACCCCATTGATTTTTCCTAAATTCTCCATTCTGGATCCGGAAACGACTTTCAGTCTACCAGCCAAACAAATTGCCAATGGAGTCATTGATACATTTGTCCATACCACGGAACAATACCTAACTTATCCTGCCGGTGGCGCACTTCAGGATTATTTCGCCGAAGGTATCCTGAAAGTCCTGATTAAAAACGGAGAGCAAGCCTTGAAAGCCCCTGAAAATTATGAAGTTCGGGCCAATTTAATGTGGGCTTCGACCTGGGGCCTGAACGGTTGGATTTCTCAGGGAGTACCCGAGGACTGGGCCACCCACATGATCGGTCACGATTTGACTGCGCTGTATGGCATTGACCACGCACAGACTTTGGCCATCGTACTTCCAGGTTTATTGGATGTTCTCCGCGAAGAAAAAGCAGAAAAGATTATCCAGATGGGAGAAAGGGTCTTCGGAGTATCGGACGGAAGCCGGGACCACCGTATTGACGCCACTATTCAGGCTGTTGACTCTTTCTTCAAACGCATGGGTGTCGGAACACGTCTTTCAAACTATGGTTTGGGACATGAAGCGATACAGAAAGTCGTTGAAAGAATGAAAGAACGGGGCTGGGTAATGGGCGAACGTAAAAATGTCACCCCGGAAGTGGTGGAAAAAATCCTTAACAAACAACTTTAACATACATGTTTGATCACAAGCAACTTTTTCAGGAACAGTTGGTAACATGGGCATTGGCTTCGGACAATTACCGTGCTCTTTCCAAGGTCCTTTTCAAAGATTTTCTACTGGACGGTTCTCGTATCAGGTTGCAATACAATCCGGGAAGAATAGCTTCTTCTTCTGCCAACGTTTCCCAGGGTGCTATCCAGGAACGACCCTGTTTTCTCTGTGCCGTGAACAGGCCAGCCGATCAGGATTTTCGGTCGTTTGAGGGAACGAATACGCGTTTTCAGATTCTGGTGAACCCTTTTCCCGTCTTTCCGCAGCATTTCACGATTGCAGCCATTGACCATAGGCCTCAGACCATTGAAGGTCAATTTGATGCCATGCTCAGACTGGCAGAAAGCATGGACGACTGTGTACTTTTTTACAACGGTCCCCGCTGTGGAGCATCGGCACCGGATCACCTGCATTTTCAGGCAGGCAACAAAGGATTGATGCCCATCGAAACGGATTTTGACCAAGTAAGAAAGACAACCATTTGGAAAAACCAAACGACCTGCCTTTCTAAAATGGATAGAAACCTTAGAAACGGTTGGGTGTTGGAAGGAAGCAATGCAACAGAGCTGGTGAAAACGTTTGATCTGTTGCTGGACCTTCTGAAAGCCTTCCATGCCACAACAAATGAAGAGCCAATGCTCAATTTGTTAAGTTGGTACACAAACGGGCGATGGATTTGCATTCTTTTCCCCCGTCTGTCGCATCGGCCCAAATGCTATTTCAAGGAAGACGAATCCAGATTGTTGATCAGTCCTGCATCGGTCGAGATGGGCGGTCTGATGATCTCTGCCCGAAAAGAAGATTTTGAACGGATAGGCGAAAAAGAAATCCGGGAAATATTCAAGGATGTTTCGGCATCAGAAAAGGAAATCGACCAGATCTCTGAACAATTTACAAAGAAAATAAACGCTCAGTCATGAACAAACAAGAGCCCCTGCTCGAAGTCGGCATCGTTTCGGGAATCCATATAAACTTTCATTTTCTAAGCCCCTACTTCATTTCCGGACAAAAAGAAATGGGTAGAACCTACAGCGGGACGTATTCTGCAAACTTTCAGAATGGACAGATACTCTTTGAAGACCGGGTTTTTAAGGTGCTCGAATTTGAACCTGTCAATCTGGAAGGAGCTGCTTTTACGCTGTTCGATGTCCGGATAGGCATCAATTTCCATTGGGAACGCAGCGAAAAACAAGAATTTGAGGGTCACTTGAAGTGCATCGTTGAAGGTGAAAAAATAACTGCGATAAACAAAATACCACTCGAATCCTACCTGACAAGCGTCATCTCATCGGAGATGAGTGCGAAAGCCTCTGCAGAGTTACTCAAGGCACATTCCGTCATCTCCAGAAGCTGGTTGTTGTCACAAATCGAGCAGAAAGGTAAGAATGTGGTCAGCAATCCGGGTTTCATCGAAAGTGAAACGGAACGGATACGCTGGTATGACAGGGAAGACCATCAGAACTTCGATGTCTGTGCCGATGACCATTGCCAGCGTTATCAGGGCATCACCAAGGCCAGTACCCCTCAGGTACGTGAAGCTATCCGGGCCACACGCGGACTCGTTCTTTTTTCACCTGAAGACAAAGAAATCTGTGATGCCCGCTTCTCTAAATGTTGCGGTGGTATGCTGGAGGAATTTCAGTTTTGCTGGGAAAACAGTCCCAAACCTTATTTGGTAGGACTGGCCGATCGGGATAATAATGAGGTTTTTCCCGATTTAAGAACAGAGGAGAATGCCAGAACATGGATTCTTGGAAGTCCTCCCGCATTCTGCAACTCGAACGACAAAAGCGTTTTGCAACAGGTATTGAATAATTACGATCAGGAAACGGCTGATTTCTACCGTTGGAAGGTGGCTTATTCAAAAGAAGCGATCAGCAAGCTGGTCTATGAACGTTCAGGCATCGATTTCGGTGAAATTCAGGAACTCATTCCCTTAGAAAGAGGCGTCTCCGGACGCATCGTCCAGTTAAAAATCATCGGAAGCAGGAAAAGCCTCATCATCGGCAAGGAACTTGAAATCCGCAGATCCCTCTCGGCTTCACATTTGTACAGCTCCGCCTTTGTGGTTGAAAAAACAGAGGATGGTTTTATCCTGCACGGTGCAGGTTGGGGTCACGGTGTTGGCCTTTGTCAGATAGGAGCTGCCATGATGGGCGAAAAAGGGTACCCGTATACCACGATACTCAATCACTACTATCCAAATACTGAACTAAAGCATTTATACGAATAAATATGCCTAAACAGAAACCATGGGCCTGGGTCCCGTCACTCTATTTCGCAGAAGGTCTGCCGTACGTTGCCGTCATGACGGTTTCCGCAATTATGTTCAAGAAATTTGGCATGTCCAATACGGACATTGCCATGTACACGAGCTGGCTAAACCTACCCTGGGTCTTCAAGTTTTTGTGGAGTCCCTTTGTGGATCTGCTGAAAACCAAGCGGTGGTGGATCATCACCATGCAATTCTTGATTGGGGCGGGTTTGGGTAGTGTCGCGCTAAGTCTTCCAACTCCCTACTGGTTTCAGTTATCCATGGCGCTTTTCTTTTTGCTCGCATTTAGTTCTGCCACCCACGATATTGCTGCCGATGGATTTTATATGCTTGGACTTGATGACAATAAGCAGGCTCTTTTTGTAGGAATACGTAATACATTTTACCGACTGGCCATGATCAGCGGTGAGGGATTGCTCATTATCCTTGCAGGTAGTCTGGAGACAGCACACTTGCCGGGATTTGCAAAATTCATGGGCAACATCACATTTTCATGGAGTATCACCTTCCTGATCATGGGGCTCTGTTTTTTAATCCTTGCTGTCTATCATTACTTTATTTTGCCTAAACCCATAGCCGATAGCCCCAACCCGGAACGTCAAACGAAGGAGATCTTTCAGGAATTTGGCAATACCTTCGTTAGTTTCTTCAAAAAGAAAAACATTGTTCTGGCTATCCTATTTCTTTTGCTATACCGGTTTTCCGAGGCTCAGCTCCAGAAAATAATGCCCCTTTTCTTACTTGATTCTCTGGAAAAGGGTGGCCTTGGACTGAGCACTTCCACCTATGGAACAGTTAAGGGTGTTGTCGGTACTATCGCATTGATAGCAGGTGGCATTCTGGGAGGTATTGTTATCTCTAAAAGCGGCCTTCGAAAGTGGATCTGGCCAATGGTGCTTTGCATGAGTCTGCCAAATATTACTTCCATCTATTTTGCCTATGCCCTGCCCCAAAGTCTATGGCTTATTAATGCAGGTGTGGCATTCGAACAATTTGGATACGGATTCGGATTTACGGCCTATACACTCTTTATGCTCCAGTTCTGCAAAGGCGAACACCAAACAGCACACTACGCCTTCTGTACCGGATTTATGGCTTTGAGCATGATGATACCGGGCATGTTTGCGGGTAAAATACAGGAATCGATAGGATACCAGCATTTCTTTATCTGGGTGATGATTTGTGCCATTGTACCCTTTATCCTGGTTGCATTGGTTCAACCCAAACTGGAAAAAAAGGATCCGGTTTCAGACTAAGCCTATATACCCTGTTAAGGTGATTGCGGAATGAATTTCAAATGTTTATCTTTGCGATAAATTCAGATTAACTCTAAGAATATGAACACGATTCACGATTCTAAATCGCTTGCTCCAGAAACCAAAATGGTTGATCTTCTACGAAACAACCTGAACCTGTTGTTTGTGTTGAACCAGTTTTCAATACCCTTCGGATTTGGCGAGAAGACCATTCAGGAAGTATGCGTAAAAAACGGAGTCGATACTCAGAGTTTCATCACCTTGATTCAGTTTCATGGCAATTCTGAAAATCCGGACATACAAAAACTCAACACATTAACGCCAAAAGTCATTCTGAATTATCTGAGAAAATCACACTACTACTTCATAGGATACCGTTTGCCTGAAATACGGAAACAGTTTGCCGCTGCCCTGGACGAAGGGAGTTCAAGAAAAACGATACTCTCCTATTTTGAGGACTATGAAAAAGAAGTCAGGGCCCATATGGGGTACGAAGATGAAGTTTTTTTTCCCTATGTCGAAAAACTTTTGACCGGCGAGGAGCAAAAAGAGTATTCGGTCAAGCTTTTCGAAGCCAAGCACAACGACATTGAAGAAAAACTGGATGACCTGATCAATTTGATCATCAAGTATCTGCCCACATCAGGTGATACGCTCAGACTGACGGATATCCTCGAAGATCTGCGTCTTTGTAACAGAGACTTATACCTACATACTTTCCTGGAAGACAAAATCCTGGTACCAAAAATCAAAAGAATCGAAAAAAAATCTCAAAACGAAGATCAGAAGGCCGTTTCAGAAACGGAAGAACTCAGTGAACGTGAAAAGGACATCGTACGGAGTGTGGCAAAAGGCATGAGTAATAAGGAGATTGCGGACGAGCATTTTATTTCCATCCATACGGTCATCACACACCGACGAAACATCAGCCGAAAACTGGCCATACACAGTTCGGCCGGTCTGACGGTTTATGCCATCCTCAATAATCTGGTGGATATAGAGGATTTGAGACAATAGCGATATTGAAAATGGCATAGGAATTGACTCTTGATGTATTTGCATCAAAATAACTGATTATCCTATCGGATTTTATTGAAGCGAGCAGATAATCTGTTTTCGATTACTTTTCCTATACTAATTCTTCCAAAAAAATGGTCCCATGATTGAACCTGGAACCATCTAATATTGTTTATCTAAGAGTTTGACACCAGTAGTGGTTTTTAGGACTCTTCATTTTCCTACATCCTGTAAACTTAAAACTTTAGCGCATTGAACGGTTGTTTTCTGAGGAAACTTGGAACACCAACCGACGCCCTTGATTCATTAGTTTTTTATGGATATATGTGACCTTTCAACAATAAGTACTAAACCATTAAGAAAAAATTAAGATGAATGAAAGTCAAAATCCAATGGATGAAAACAGGACCGAAGATCGTGGCATGTTAACAGCAATGTTTCATGATCGTGAGAGTGCAGAAAAGGCTTACAACACATTACTAGAAAGAGGTTACTCAAAAGAGGAAATCAATTTAGTGATGTCAGACGAAACGCGCAAAGAACATTTTTCCGGTGATGTCAAAGAGACTGAAATTGGAGCTAAAGCTGCTGAAGGTGCAGGAAAAGGGTCTGCAATTGGCGGCACCGTTGGTGCAATTGTAGGCATCATAGCTGCAATCGGAACCAGTTTAGTGATACCTGGGCTTGGTATTGTTATTGCTGGCCCTATAGCCGCTGGTTTAGCAGGTGCCGGTGCAGGCGGTATAACAGGCGGAATAATAGGTGCACTCGTAGGTTCAGGAATTCCTGAAGAACGCGCTAAGTTATATGAATCAGGAATTAAAAGCGGGAACATCGTTATGGGGGTTCATCCTCATAATAGTGAAGATGCCAAATTTTTCGAAAATAACTGGCGTACAAACATGGGCGACGAAATTCAAAGTTAGAATTTCAATTGTTACTAAAACGGAATGACTACGATCGCCATTCCGTTTCAACTCTATTTTCTTTCCTGGTATAATTATCCCCGGAATTTCCAGTTTAAAATCATTAATCCACTTCATAAACTACCTTTTTGGGAAGCTTGATGAGGTTTAAAACAAATATCTATTATGAGTACAGGTAAAGTTGTTTTAGGAACGTTGGCAGGAATTGCCATAGGTTCAATAGCAGGTATTTTATTCGCACCCGAAAAAGGTTCAAAGACCCGCAAACAAATCATGGATAAAGGCACTGATTATGCGGATGATCTGCTATCAAAATTAGATGAGTTTCTAAATTCACTCACAGAAAAAATAAAAAGGACTAAAAAGGATGCGGAAGATTTAGTTGAGATAGCAAAAGCAAAATACGATGATGCAAAAAAAGATGTAAAAGATGCTTCGACAACAATTAAACACGAAGTTGCATCCGATATGAACCGTGCAACAACGTAAGTTTTCATTCAAAAGTTGATCCGATTAAAAAATTTTAAAAAAAAATCAAGCAATGTTGTTATGCAATCATCTCAGCTAATGAAACTATTTGAAGATGAACTGAAAGATCTTTATTGGGCTGAAAAGGCAATAACCAAAGCAGTTACACTGCTTAAAGCTACACTTAAAGAGGAAAAAGCGGCTAATGAAAAATTATCAGAAGCAGCAATAAATGCAATAAATTTAAAAGCCGCTCAAGTAAAGGCATAACCAAATTTATTATGAACAATATTTTCAAAGGAATAATTGCTGCCTACGGAGCAAAAAAACTAGGTGGTGGCTGTTTGGGCACTATTGTGGTTTTTATTATAATCTGGCTTTTACTAGGGCAATGCAGTTAGATTGGATATGCTGAGTTATGGAGAGGATGTCTGCAATTTTATGCTTTCACCCTCTCCAAATTAAAGTAGATTGTAAAAATGACTCTGACAAAATATGAAGAAAAACGAAATTTTAATGTAAGTCCGGAACCTACTGGAGGTAAACCTGATAGTGATAAACTTCGCTTTGTCATTCAGAAGCATGAAGCTTCGCATTTGCATTATGATTTCAGATTGGAAATAGATGGAGTTTTAAAAAGTTGGGCAGTTCCAAAAGGTCCATCAACTGATCCTGCCATTAAGCGTCTTGCTATGATGGTGGAAGACCATCCTTACGATTACATAAACTTCGAAGGCATTATACCCAGCGGTTACGGTGCAGGAAAAGTGATAATTTGGGATGAAGGATTTTATGAACTTGCGGATGCGGATGGAAGGGATAAAGCACTCCAGGATGATGAATTGCAGAAAGGAATTCTTGCCGGAAAGTTGCATATATTATTGTTTGGTCAAAAACTGAAAGGTGAATACGCGCTGGTAAAAACACATAACAAAGACGAAAAGAGCTGGCTGATATTTAAGGTAAAAGACAATTATGTGTCAAAAGACGATATAACACTTAAGGATAAATCCGTTGTTTCCAACAAAACTTTAGCACAGATGGGAAAACCCTCGTCAATTGGTAAAAGCACTCAGTTTCCTTACAAATTATCACCCATGCTTGCCACTCCGGTTGATAAACCATTTGATGATGAAGGTTGGCAATTTGAAATAAAATGGGATGGCTACCGGACCCTGGCCTTTTGCAATAAGGAAAAGGTAGAGCTAAAATCCAGAAACGATAAATCGTTCAATGAAAAGTTTTATCCTTTTTATCAGGCCGTTCAGCGATGGAACATTCATGCAGTGGTGGATGGTGAAATGGTCGTTATGGATGAAGGTGGGAAATCAAAATTTGGAGCTTTACAAAACTGGCAAAGTGAAGCAAATGGAGCTATTTATTATTATGTGTTTGATCTGCTATGGAAGGATGGAAAAGATTTGATGCAACGACCCTTGAGTGAAAGAAGAGACCTTTTAAAACTATTAGTTCGTGAAAATGAGATCATTCGTTTTAGTGAAAACTTTGAAGTAAGCGGAATTGAACTTTTTGAAACTGTCAAGATAATGGGTTTGGAAGGAATTATGGCAAAAAAAACGGATAGTTTCTATACTGCAGGGATTCGTTCCAGGGATTGGTTAAAAATCAAAGCCAATAAACATCAGGAAATGGTTATTGGCGGTTATACTAAAAATGAAGAGACATCAAAACCATTCAGTTCTTTGTTACTAGGTGTATATGAAAAAGGGGCGTTAATATATACAGGTAAAGTAGGTACAGGTTTTAACCCGCAGCAACAAGTTGAAATGTTAGAACAATTTAAACCTTACATCCTTTCAACATCCCCATTTTCAAAATTACCGGACATAAATAAACCTTCACGCTTCCAGCGTAATCCACCAAAGTCAACAGCTGTATGGTTGAAACCGGAATTGGTTTGTGAGGTGAGCTTTACTGAAATGACTTCTGATGGCCTTATGCGACATCCATCTTTTAAAGCCATACGCATGGATAAAAATGCGAAGGAGGTTGTTCAAGAAATAGCCATGAAAACACCTGATCAGAAAACTTTTGATCAGGTAATTGAAGCAGCTAATGTTACCAACTATATATTAGAAAAAATGGGCGTTCTATCGTACCCAAAAACAAGCGGTTCAACAGGATTACATATTTACATTCCAATGGGGGCAAAATATACATATGAACAATCCAAAGAATTTGCACGTTTAATTGCCACATTGGTGCATAGAGAAATTCCAAAATATACCAGCATTGAACGTAGTGTAAATTCAAGAAAAGGAAAAATATACATTGATTTTTTACAAAACCGGCGACAGTCGCAGCTCCCTACTCTTTAAGATCAAAACCAGGGGCCACGGTTTCTATGCCGCTCCATTGGGATGAAGTGAAAAAGGGATTAAAGATGAGTGACTTTACTATCTACAATGCCATTGAAAGAATAAAAAGTGCCGGTGATATCTTTAAACCCGTACTTAGTGAAGGGATTGATTTAGTACAAGTAATTAACACATTTAAAAATGAATCCAATTCCCTATAAAAGTGAAGACCAGCAAAAATTAACTCACGCCAATAAAAAGAAACTGGAAAAAAGTGGTGTAGATGAAAAGGTTTATGAAAGTAAAAAAATAAAGCGGCCCATAAAAGTGAACAAAAAATGAATATTGCTAAATTATTAAAAACTGCCTTTATAGAATGGTGGGCAAAGGATCCATTTAAGGAAAGTGCAGTCATAGCTTATTACGCCATTTTTTCATTGCCCGGACTACTCGTAGTTATCATCACAATAGCCGGATATTTTTTTGGTGCCGATGCAGTCAATAATCGTCTTGCATCACAAATATCTTCTGCTTTGGGATCTGATACAGCAAAACAGATTCAGGAGATGATAGCTACAGCCAGTCAATCAAAAAATTCTGTATGGGCAACAAGTATAGGCGTTATAACCATACTTGTTGGTGCAACAGGAGTTTTTGCGCAATTTCAAAAATCATTGAACATTATCTGGGAAGTAAAAGCCGATGAATCTAAATCAGGTATCTGGAGTTTAATCCGGGGACGCATATTTTCTTTTGGATTACTCGTGGCCATTGCATTTATTATGATGGTGTCCTTTATTGTAACTTCCCTATTAAGTGCAATGGGAGATTGGCTATCCAGTTATTTCACAGATTCAATACTTGTGATCATTCAAGTTCTAAATTTCATTATCTCGTCTTTAATTATTGCAGGACTTTTTGCATTGATGTTTAGATTTTTCCCGGATGCAAAAATAAAATGGAATCATGTTTGGCTGGGTTCCATCGTTACAGCTATATTTTTTTTATTGGGTAAGTATGGACTGTCATTATATTTTAGCAAGGCTGATCCGGGTAGTGGCTATGGAACAGCAGGCTCCATCATTTTAATCTTATTATGGGTTTCGTATTCATCAATGATTGTTTTTTACGGAGCCGAGTTTACACATGCATATGCTAAACAAAAGGATGGCTACATTCCTCCAGATAAAAACGCAGTAAAACAAAAAGGCCGAAAAGTCTGACAATTTATGAGTAAAAAAAACAAACATTCCTTTTTGTATAATAACAGTTTAAGCATCACTTTTCTATCATTGGCTGTTGTTACAATAATTGCGCAAGTTTTTACAGGTGTTCAACAGTACAATGATTTTTTAATTGAACACCACCAAAATCCAATTGGTATGCTGCACTATTTGAAAAGCGGACATTTTATAGAGGCCACTTTTGAAAATTGGGAAAGTGAATTTCTTCAAATGGCTTTATTTGTTTGGCTCACCATTTTCTTGCGGCAAAAAGGGTCATCAGAATCCAAGCAGCTTTCAGGCATACAAGATGTTGACGCTCAACCTAAGAAACATCCCCATGCCCCCTGGCCAGTTAGAAAAGGTGGCTTTATTCTATCTGTTTATAAACATTCGCTTTCACTTTCATTGTTTCTTTTATTTATCGCTTCATTTTTGTTGCACTGGTATGGGAGTAATAAAGATTTTAATGACCAGCAGATTTTAGAAGGTAAATCGACTCTGACATTAATGACCTATTTAAGCAACAGCAGGCTATGGTTTGAATCCTTTCAAAATTGGCAAAGCGAATTTTTATCTGTCTTTGCGATTATATTTTTATCCATTTATTTAAGAGAAATAGGTTCACCACAATCAAAACCGGTGGATGCACCAAATTCAGAAACAGAAAAATAATTAACTAGTAACACTTTCCTGAGTATATGACATAATCATTATTCTGCCATTATTAATAATCATTTATTAAAAATGAGTTCAAATGGAAAACGAAGAAAAAAAACCGGAAAAGAAACGCTCAACAAAAACGGATGATCTTTCTTTCAATACGGAGAATGGAGCAGGTCAATTTCTGACCACCAATCAAGGCTTAAAAATAAACGACAACAATAATTCGCTCAAAGCCGGAGAACGGGGGGCTACACTATTGGAAGACTTTATTCTGAGGGAAAAAATTACACACTTTGACCATGAACGGATACCAGAAAGGATTGTACATGCAAGAGGAAGTGGGGCTCATGGAATTTTTAAGCTGTATGAATCACTGGAAAAGTACACCAAAGCAGCTTTCTTAAATGATACAACAGCTGAAACTCCTGTGTTTGTTCGTTTTTCAACAGTGGCTGGTTCCAGAGGGTCATCCGATTTAGCGAGAGATGTAAGGGGTTTTGCGGTAAAATTTTATACCTCGGAAGGCAACTATGATTTGGTAGGGAACAATATGCCTATATTTTTTATACAGGATGCCATGAAATTTCCTGATCTGGTACATGCCGTAAAACCAGAACCGCAAAATGAAATGCCACAGGCTGCCTCTGCTCATGATACTTTCTGGGATTTTATATCGTTGATGCCCGAAAGTATCCATATGATCATGTGGGCCATGAGTGACAGGGCGTTACCCCGTAGCTTTCGAATGATGGAAGGTTTTGGAGTCCATACATTCCGCTTCATTAATTCGAAAAACGAAAGCTGCTTTGTGAAATTTCATTGGAAACCACTGTTGGGTGTGCATTCAATAGTATGGGATGAAGCACAGACCATTTCCGGCAAAGATCCCGACTTCCACAGACGGGATTTGTGGGAATCCATCGAAACTGGGAATTTCCCGGAATGGGAATTAGGCTTGCAAATAATACCGGAAGCGGATGAGTTTAAGTTTAGTTTTGATTTGCTCGACCCAACCAAACTCATTCCTGAAGAACTCATTCCGGTCATCCGGGTGGGTAAACTGACCCTCAACAAAAATCCTGATAATTTTTTCGCAGAAACGGAGCAGGTAGCATTCCATCCCGGACACGTAGTACCGGGTATCGACTTTAGCAACGACCCATTATTGCAGGGCAGATTATTTTCGTATACCGACACGCAGCTCTCCAGATTGGGAAGCCCCAATTTTCACGAAATTCCTATCAACCGTTCAGTATCACCGATGCATAACAATCAGCGCGACGGACATATGAGGCAGACCATAAACGCAGATAAAACAAATTACCATCCCAACAGTATTTCAGAGGGTTCGCCCATGCAGGCAAAGGCGGCTGAAGGTGGTTTTGTAAGCCATGCAGAAAGAATAGATGCGGTAAAAGTCAGAAACAGAAGCAAAAGCTTTTTGGATCATTTTAGTCAGGCTACTTTGTTTTTTAACAGCCAGTCAAAACCTGAAAAGCAACACCTGATAGATGCACTTACTTTTGAATTGGGCAAAGTAGAAAAAGTGCAGATAAGGGAAAGGATGCTTGGGTTGCTCACACAGGTAGATAATACCTTAGCTGCAAAAGTAGCCGGCGGATTGGGTATTCCACTTCCACAAGCACCGGAAAAGCCCATGAATCATGGTGTTTCTGCCGATGCGAATGAGACCGATAATGAACCCATTCATGTAAAACCAGTTATAGAAAAATCTGCAGCTTTAAGCATGGAAGGCACCATAAAGAATACGATTAAAACAAGAAAAGTGGCTTTTCTGGTTGCGAATGGGGTTAAGGATGATTCATTGAATAAAATGAAAAAGGCTTTGGTGGAAAATGGTGCTGCGGTAAAATTAATTTCATTGAAACAAGGTTCCATTACCACAGAAGAAGGCAAGCAAATACCTGTAGATTGTAGTTTTCTAACAGATGCTTCGGTGTTGTATGATGCGATCTATATCCCTGATGGCAAAAATCAAATTGCTGCTTTGATGACAGAGCCCAAATCAATATGTTTTGTAAATGAGGCCTTCAAACATTGTAAGGCAATTGCAACGGGTGCAGATGGTATTGCCTTTTTGAAAGAAACGGATGTAAAAGAAATCGATAGAAAAGGTCTGGATTTGGAAGAAGCAGGCGTGATTACCGATGGTAATGCAGATAAATTTATCAGTTGTATTGCCAATCACCGATTCTGGAATCGGGAAGACTTTTAGTCTATCCCCACTGGTAAAGAAAGGCCGGTTGTTGACAGCACTGCCGCCTGTACCGTTGTTGCTTTAAGAAAAATCAATTTAACAATTAGCTTCAAATAAAAAATTAAAGTTATGAGAAAATTTAAAATCGCCGTTATTGTAGGAAGTCTTCGCAAAGAATCGTACAACCTAAAAACAGCCAAAGCTTTAAAAGCATTGGCACCGGAATCACTAACTCTTGAAATAGTTAGTATCGCAGAACTCCCAATGTTTAATGAAGACCTGGAAGGCACACCGCCTAATGAATGGAAAATATTTCGGGAGAAAATCGCTGCTTCCGATGGCTTGCTTTTTCTTACGCCTGAATATAACCGCTCTGTACCAGGTGTGTTGAAAAATGCAATTGATGTCGGTTCGCGACCTTATGGACATAATTCGTGGGATGGAAAACCCGGAGCAATTGTTAGCGTTTCTATTGGTAACCTCAGCGGTTTTGGTGCCAATCACCATTTGCGCCAGTCATTGGTCTTTATTAATGTGCCTACTATGCCACAACCAGAGGCCTACATTGGAGGTGCGGGCGATTTATTTGACAAGGCAGGAACCCTGAACAATGAATCCACAAAAGAATTTTTGAAAAAATTCTTGTCGGCTTATGAGAAATGGGTGGAAGCCAATGCAAAAAAGTAAGCAGACTCTTCACAATCCTTGTCAGCGCCAGTAACAGACGTTCACTGGTGCTTAGAAATTTGAAACTGTTTTTCATTTAGATAATAAAAGAAACAGCCCAACGGAATAGTTATTCCGTTGGGCTGTTTCTTTTATTGATCTCCTCTATTTGCTCTCTCAACCTGGAGAGCGTTAGCGAGAGTTCTTATTTCACTTCTTCGAAGTCAACATCTGTTACATTATCTTCACCCGTTTTGCCTTCACCTTGGTTGGGGTTTGCTTGTTGCTGTCCGGCAAAATCCTGAGGATTTCCCTGAGCCTGAGCACCCTGAGCGTTGGCCTGGTTGTACATTTCTTCAGAAGCAGCCTGGAAAACGGTATTAAGTTCAGTCGTTGCGGCGTCGATACCTTCCATATCCTGAGCTTTATGAGCTTCCTTCAGTTTAGCCAAGGCAGCTTCAATAGGTGCTTTCTTGTCTGCAGGCAATTTGTCACCCAGTTCTTCCAGCTGTTTTTCTGTTTGGAAAATCAAGCTGTCAGCATGATTCAGTTTGTCGATGCGTTCCTTTTCTTTTTGATCGGAATCAGCATTGGCCTGAGCTTCGTCTTTCATCCGCTTGATTTCAGCATCGGTCAAACCGCTGGATGCTTCGATGTGGATGCTTTGAGACTTACCGGTAGCCTTATCCTTAGCGGAAACATTCAGGATACCATTGGCATCGATATCGAAAGTAACCTCAATCTGAGGAGTACCACGACGTGCTGAAGGAATACCGTCCAGGTGGAAACGACCGATGGTCTTATTATCCTTGGCCATGGAACGTTCACCCTGAAGGATGTGAATTTCAACAGATGGCTGGTTGTCAGCTGCCGTTGTAAATACTTCCGATTTCTTGGTAGGAATGGTTGTATTTGATTCAATCAATTTGGTCATGACACCACCCATGGTTTCAATACCCAATGAAAGTGGGGTTACATCAAGCAACAAGACATCGGTTACCTCACCTGAGAGAACACCACCCTGAATGGCAGCTCCGACAGCTACAACTTCGTCCGGATTAACTCCTTTTGAAGGTGCTTTGCCAAAGAATTTTTCAACCATTGACTGAATAACAGGTATACGGGTTGAGCCACCTACCAGAATCACTTCATCAATATCACTGATGGTAAGTCCGGCATCGGACAATGCTTTGCGGCAAGGTTCAACACAAGCCTGGATATAACGGTCTGCCAATTTTTCGAATTGGGCACGACTCAATGATTTGACCAAGTGCTTTGGAATACCATTTACCGGCATGATGTACGGCAGATTTATTTCTGTTGAAGTTGTGCTTGACAATTCAATCTTGGCTTTTTCAGCGGCTTCCTTCAAACGTTGCAAAGCCATAGGGTCCTTGCGAAGGTCGATGCCTTCTTCTTTCAGGAATTCTTCTGCCAACCAGTCAATGATCGTCTGGTCAAAGTCATCACCACCAAGGTGGGTATCACCGTTGGTTGATTTTACTTCAAATACGCCATCACCCAATTCCAGGATAGAGATATCAAAAGTACCACCACCTAAATCGAATACGGCAATCTTCATGTCTTTGCTCTTCTTATCCAAACCATAAGCCAACGCAGCAGCTGTAGGTTCGTTCACGATACGACGTACTTTAAGACCGGCAATTTCACCAGCTTCTTTGGTAGCCTGACGTTGTGAGTCATTAAAGTAAGCAGGTACTGTGATAACAGCTTCCGTCACTTCTGTTCCCAAATAATCTTCTGCCGTTTTCTTCATTTTTTGAAGAATCATGGCTGAAATTTCCTGTGGAGTGTACATACGGCCGTCGATGTCAATACGTGGTGTATTGTTTTCACCGCGTACTACTTTGTAAGGCATACGTTTGATATCGTTTGCTACTTGCTCAAAAGTCTCTCCCATAAAACGTTTGATGGATGAGATCGTTTTTTCTGGGTTGGTGATGGCTTGACGTTTGGCAGGATCACCCACTTTACGTTCGCCTCCATCAATAAAGGCCACAACAGAAGGAGTAGTACGTTTGCCTTCACTGTTAGCAATAACGATAGGATCGTTTCCTTCCAAAACAGAAACACAAGAGTTTGTGGTTCCTAAGTCAATTCCAATAATTTTTCCCATTTTCAATTTTATCTTTTAGATGTTTGTTTCAATGTTTATGTCGTTTCAGACAATGCATAAAAGTCAAAACCCGTGCCAAAATAAAATTACAGGCAATTTTGACTTTATATTGACAGATAAAGCTGACTTAATGGCAGAAAAATGCGGATTATCGACCTTCGGCAACCCGTTTAAGGGCGCGTGGAATTTGTGGCAAATGATAGTTTTGATTGTAAATCAGGAACTTCTGCTCCCATCTGGTTGTGTATTTTCCTTTAAATCTTCTCAAACGGTTAAAATGGCTGAATGTTTTCATGTTTTGATAGGCAAACTTTAAAGCTCTGTGTGTAAATCCGGCACCTTCTACAGCAGAAAGTGGTGCCATTCCCAGATTGACAGCCCTATATCCCTGTTCCTTGAAATACAGCAGTGTATGTACTACCAGCATATCCATCAGCTCTTTAGGCGCATCAGTACTTTTTCGTATCAAGTCAAAAGTAGCTTCTCCGGACACATAATCAGGTATCACATTTAAAAAAGCCGAGACCTTGCCATGTTCGTCTTCAATGGTCATGATGGTTTGATCCCTGAGTATCTTTTTGGAAAAAATGCCCTCTGCAAAAGCCATTTCTTTCTGATTCAGATCTCTCAGCCAACTGTTTGAGACATGTTCCAGCTGATTCAAAAGCTCATCAGATATTGGAGCCTGATATGTTTTGGCATGATATCCCATTGATTGATACCGTTTAATGGAATCCCTGGTTGTTTTAACATGAAAACCGTCCAGTGAGAAACCTTCTAAATCAACGATCGCCTCATCGCCAATAGGAAAATCCCTTTTCCCAAGATCTCTGTACAAATCCAATGAGGCTGCAGGAATACGGTAATAAACACTTATGAAGCCATTTTCCTGACAATACAGGTCAAAGCTTTTTATTAATTCGATCGTGGTAGCCTCATCCTTGCAAACCGGATTTTCCAGTACAAATGCAAAATTTCTGGTAACCTTGTAGGCTAAGAAGCCATCCTTCTCTGAATTAAAGAAATAAAACTTATCCGGATACGTCTTGAAATAATCCAGACTGGAATGCCCGTATTTCTGGACAAGACTTCCGGCTAAAATCCGGTCATCCGGAGAATTGAAAGGTTTGGTCACATAAGGCTTCAATATATTGTAAAAGATAAAACACAAAATAAGACCGCTGCTAAGGTTCATGGTATAGATAAAGTTTCGGGCAAAAGTGGTAGCGGGGATTAAAGTCCCGGTATCAAACATGAAAAACAGGTTAAACGATGTCGTGACAGCCGACAGAAAATCGAAATCACTTCCAAAATGACGGGGATTCATGGAGTAGAAGCCTATGACACCCAATGCGTAAATGGCAAAGATGCTGAATACCAATACAACATTGCTGACACGAATCAGTTTTGGATGCGATTTGACTTTATAAAGACCACCGGTATAGAACAAAGAACCACCAGTAATTAAGGCAAAAATCGCCTCCTCATAATTGCTTCCTTTTAAAAAATAAGTCACTGCCGAAATGAGTGTCAGAAACAGACCAAAATACCATGCCCTTCTGGATCCCTGAAAAAGAAAGACACAGAGAATGATCATCAGTATTCCAATCACGAGCACCAATCCGTTGCTGGCTGATACAATGTATTCAGGAAGATGCCCCGTTACCTGTAGAAGTTTTTCTGGAATGTTGGGTGTGATGGAGCTAACGATATTGACCAATCCCAATACAAACAGGAGGCAAGCAGGAAAAACCCTGAGAATAATATTGTCCTTCTTTGTGATGAAGCTGAGCAAGCCCAGAAGCAAAGGCAACCAGAACTCAAAGAAACGGTATAAGAGTGTGATGGCAGAAGCGATAAGGATGGGAAATCCAAATTGTCCCAGGATAAAGATCACCGATACCTCAATGGCACCAAGCCCCCTTAGAAAGGGCGATGCCATCAATAATACAACCATCGTGATGTAACCGATCATCGAGGCCATGATGGACGGCTCCACTCCAAGAGCCAGCATGGCTATGTATAGATGCAGTATGCCGATGATCTCAATACCTATGGAATACAAAATGACTTTCACAATTTCCATCATTCGAATCCGGACCGTACTCATCTCATCCAGGATTAAAGCAGAGGCGGGGGAAATGCGAACTAACAGACGATACGCCTTTCCTTTTTTGAATAAAGAATTGATTAGCAGGACAATGAGAACAATTAAGACGATTAGTCCACCAAATCCCATCATTTCCGTTTTGCCGATATGATTATTAAAGAGTGCAAAACCGAGAATTGGAATGGCCACAAGCACTACCGACAACATGCTGATAAATCCAAAGAGTGTAGAGGCCAGGTGAATCTGAGATTTGGTAGCCCCTTCATTTTCCACTTCCTTGGAAAAAAAGAGTAAAGAGGAAAAGCCGCCAGCCGGCAAAAATATACTGACCAGATTTCTTTTCAAATACAGTCGGACGCCACTTGTCCACGTTATATTCTTTCCAATGGCCTTAAAGCTGTGTATGTACATAAAGCCTTGAAAAAGAAGGTAAAAAGCAGTCAGAAAAATACCAGACAAAACCCACCATGGATGGCTGTTTGCCAATTGTTGCCTGATCTTCACAACTTCCAGATGCTCATGACTGATAAAAAAGATTGCAATACCAATCATAAAAATGGCCAGAATCAATTGCAAAAAAAGTTTATTGTACAAAAGCCTGGATATCAGTGGTCTTTGTTTTGTCATAGTGGTTACCTAATATATAGTAACAAAAATAAGGAAAAATGGATGACTAGATGCGTAAAAAAAATAAAAGCGCATCAGAAATAAATCCGATGCGCTTTCTACTATGATGAATGTACTTTAATCGTTCATAGAAGCCAGGAATTCCTCATTGGAAGCTGTCTTCTCGAGTCTGTTTTTTATGAAATCCATTGCTTCGAGTGAATTCATGTCTGATAGATATCGACGAAGAATCCACAAACGATCCTGAGTCTGTTTATCAAGCAACAAGTCATCACGACGGGTGCTTGAGGCTGTGATATCCACTGCCGGGAAAATACGTTTGTTGGAAAGTTTGCGGTCAAGCTGCAATTCCATATTACCTGTACCCTTGAATTCTTCGAAGATGACATCATCCATTTTGGAACCTGTTTCCGTTAAGGCGGTTGCGATGATGGTCAGTGATCCTCCATTTTCAATATTACGGGCAGCACCAAAGAAACGTTTGGGTTTATGCAGGGCATTTGCGTCTACACCACCGGATAAAACTTTTCCAGATGCCGGAGCCACTGTATTGTATGCACGAGCCAGTCGGGTAATGGAGTCAAGCAGGATGACCACATCGTGACCACATTCCACCATACGTTTGGCCTTTTCCAACACGATGCTGGCAATCTTCACATGACGATCTGCAGGCTCATCAAAAGTGGAGGCGATCACTTCAGCATTTACACTTCGGGCCATATCGGTCACTTCTTCAGGACGTTCGTCAATGAGAAGGACAATCATATATACTTCCGGGTGATTGGCTGCAATGGCATTAGCGATGTCTTTCAATAAAACGGTCTTACCGGTTTTTGGCTGGGCAACAATCAGACCACGTTGTCCTTTCCCAATCGGGGAGAAAAGATCAACCACACGAACTGAAGTATTTGCATATCTCTTGTCGCCGGTAAGATTAAATTTTTCTTCAGGGAAAAGTGGCGTCAAATGATCGAATGACAAACGGTCACGTACAAAAGACGGTTCGCGGCCATTGATGCGTTCCACTTTAACCAGTGGGAAATATTTTTCACCTTCTTTTGGAGGACGTATTGGGCCTAGTACCACATCACCGGTTTTGAGACCGAACAGTTTAATCTGCGATTGCGATACATAGATATCATCCGGAGATGAAAGATAATTATAATCGGAAGAACGAAGGAAACCGTATCCGTCAGGCATTATTTCAAGGCAACCTGAACCCATCAGAATACCCTCAAATTCAAACAAACGTTCTTCTTCAGTACGTTGTGGGCGATTCGGGTTGTTCTGTCTTTGAAAGTTTCCTCTGTTTTGTTGATTTTGGTTGGGGTTTGGTGCCTGACCCGGTGTTTGGGTCTGTTGATTCACCTTGATGGGTCTGTTAGGACGGTTGTCTGAAGCACCACCCTCTGGTTTAGGACCAATGCCAGCCAAACGGCGTGCTTCTGCCAGTGCCTCTTCACCTGCAGTCAGTAAGGAAGGAGCCTCGGTCACTTCTTTTATTGCAACAGGAGCCTGAATTTCTTCCTGTTCTGTCTGTATAGCTGGAGATGCAGACTCGGTCTGTACTTCCTCTGTGTTCAGTTTATTCTTTAGAATAGGTTTTGCTTTGGGTCTGCCTCTTCTCTTGGGAGAATCTGATGTCGTCCCTGTTTCTGTAGAGACTTCAGCAGGAATAGCTTCAACCGCAACGGCAACATTTTCAGACACCTGAACCTTCTCGGGTTCAATTGCTGCCGGACTTGTTGGCATGCTATCCACAATCAGTGGATTGGGTGTTTCCTCCTTAAAGAGTTGTTGTTCGGGTTTACGGGGTTTTTCCAGTTTGGGTCTGGGTTTTTGATTTTGTTTCTTGCCCTGATTGTTGCCACCTTTTTGTTCAGGAGCTTTGTTATCGGCAGGAGCTTTGTCGGTCATTTCATTTTGATTGGCTACCGGAGCGGTGTTTTCGTTGGCGGTATCATCCTTTTTGACTTGTGGTTTGTCAATTTTAACCTGTTTTGCTTCTTTATCGTTGGCTGTATAAACTTTAACATCCTTATCCTTGAGTTGAGTTATACGAGCACGCTTACGTCTGTCTTCGGGGTTATTATCTTTAAGTTGGGCCGCTTTGCGGCTGGCATTTTGAACAGCTTGTTCGTCAAGTATACGATATACGAGTGCATCTTTGGCACTGGAATCAACTTTGGTCAAGCTTAGTTCTTTTGCAATTTCAATAAGTTCTGGCAATGACTTGGAGTTCAATTGCACAATATTGTAGTTGGGCATGAAGTGGGAGAATTAAAAGATTTGTAGATTTCAACAGACAGCAGAATAGCGTCTATCGGAAGAATTCTGGGCAAAGATACACTTTTTTCCGATATACAAAATATTCTGTCATATATTTTTTAGGAAATCAGGAAGGGTCAACACTCAGATGATAAACCCTTTTGGTCATTTCATCCACCCGAAACCGATTGTCGATTCGCTCTCCGATAACCCAAACGACATCTCTTCCGGAGCAAAGCAACCAAAGTCCCTCTTTTTCCATTGCATTCATCTTACAATCAATGCAATAGTCACTGATCAATTTTCGTCCATGCATTCCGAAGGGTATAAAGTTGTCCCCTTTTCTGGGATGTCGGATGGTCAGGGGGAAAAGCAATTTATCCGCATCCAGGTAAGCCATAGATTTAGCGACGGATATCTTACATTCTTTTCCCGGTTTCAAGAAGTTGCATTTCAGGCTGATGGGTTCCACGATGGAAGTCTGAGATTCCTCTAACGGATACTCGGCCACTTCCTGCAAAGGAAGTTCAGTCACCATAATGCAATCTCTGTCAAAAAAGAGCCTGTGCGTATGCGAGAAGTAGACTCTGCCAGAGGTCCCAAATCGATTTTTCCACACGGACTGAACGTCAGGCCGCCCAAAACCATATTCGGATAACAATTCGTACAGGACACTTTGCGGGGCTTTTTCCAATTCCAAAGCAGACAGGGATATCTTCAGAGGCAGAACAGGGGTTCCTTTCTTGGTAGGGCACAACCTTGATTTGGCTTCATCAATGGCCTGTTCGTAAAGGATTTCCGTTTCAGCGAGATGATCCATGGTTCTGGCAATGGATTCACGGACAGAAGGCTGGATGCTTTCCAGCAGGGGAAGAACATCCAGTCGGATTTTATTCCGGCGGTACTCGTTCAGTAAATTCGTCCTATCTGTAACAAAAGCAAGGCCACGTTGTTCAATGTATTCAAGTACATCTTCCCTGGTGCAGCAAAGTAAAGGTCTTACTACATGCCCATTACGAGGCTTTATACCTGTCAGGCCACGGATACCTGTGCCACGGATCAGATTGAGAAGGACCGTTTCAACGCTGTCGTCCCTGTGATGGGCAACAGCAACAGCAGCTGCACCCTGCTCTTTGCGCAACTGCTCAAACCAATTGTATCGCATTTCACGGGCAGCCATTTCCACCGAAACTCCTTCTTGTTCAGCATACTCTGCCGCATACAGGTCGGTCTTGTAAAAAGGAATGCCCAAGTCACGACAAAGTTGATGGGAAAAAGCGGCATCACGGTCGGATTCTTCTCCCCGGAGGTGAAAGTTGACGTGTGCGCCAATGCAATAATAATCCAGTCTATGCAGGACATCCATTAAAGCGACTGAATCGGCTCCACCACTTAGAGCCACAACTACTCTTGCCCCTTGAGGCAATAAATTCAGGGATTCTATGTATTTCTTTACGGTCCGGTCTAGCATAGCTCAATTATTTAGCGTTGCAAATCTTTCGGTAAAGATAAAAAAAACCGTACATTTGTAGGCTTAATTTTTGAAACATTTTATAACAATGATTGAACAGATTCAAAAACTTTTAACAGAGGTAAGTACCTGGTCTGCAAGTGAGGCAGAGGAACTGGAAACTCTGCGCATCAAATACCTAAGTAAGAAAGGAGAAATCAGTCAGCTTTTCAACGACTTCAGAAATGTTCCCAACGAACAGAAACGTCAGGTCGGTCAAATGCTGAATGAATTGAAAGATAAAGCTCAGAATCGCCTCAATGAATTGAAATCCGTATTTGAGGGAACAGCCCATATTGATGAAAATGCGGATTACACCAGAAGTGCCTATCCCATTGAATTGGGCACACGCCATCCACTATCCGTCGTAAAAAATGAAATCGTCGATATTTTCGCCCGCCTGGGATTCACCATTGCGGAAGGTCCTGAAATCGAGGACGACTGGCATGTGTTCGAATCACTGAACTTCCCATTGGAACACCCTGCCCGCGATATGCAGGATACCTTTTTCATTGAAAAGACACCGGACATTTTGCTGCGTACCCACACTTCCTCTGTACAATCCAGGGTGATGACAGGCACACAACCTCCTATCCGCATCATATGCCCGGGCCGCGTTTATCGCAACGAGGCGATATCATACCGTGCACACTGCTTCTTCCACCAGGTAGAAGCTTTGTATATTGACAAGGACGTCTCTTTTGCAGACCTGAAACAAGCGTTGCTGTACTTTGCCCGTGAAATGTTCGGTGAAAAGACAGAAATCCGTTTGCGTCCTTCTTACTTTCCGTTTACAGAACCTTCTGCCGAAATGGATATTTCCTGCAACATATGTGGTGGTAAAGGTTGCAACTTTTGCAAACACACGGGTTGGGTAGAAATTCTCGGTTGCGGTATGGTCGATCCGGCTGTTCTGGAAAATTGTGGCATAGACAGTAAAGTGTATAGCGGATACGCCCTAGGGATGGGTATCGAGCGCATCACCAACCTGAAATACCAGGTGAAGGATTTGCGTATGTTCTCAGAGAATGACGTACGCTTCCTGGAGGAATTCAAAGCTGCTTATTAATTTTATTACTGATACTATGAAACCTCCGCTTCCTCTAAGGATCCGGAGGTTTCTTTTTTAAAAAACGGATTATGACAACAGAAGAACGTTATCAACACATCATCGACTGGTTTCTGGTACATGTTCCGGAAGCGAAGTCCGAACTTGATTTCAGAAATCCTTATGAACTGTTGGTCGCAGTGATTCTCTCTGCCCAGTGTACGGACAAAAGGGTGAATATGACAACACCCGCCCTGCTTGAAGCATTTCCTGTACCGGAAGTTCTGGCAGCAACCTCACCGGATGTTGTATTCCCGTATATCAAGAGTATTTCCTACCCCAACAACAAAGCCAAATCCCTGGTTGGTACGGCTCAGAAGCTCGTTTCGGATTTTAATGGTCGGGTGCCAGACACCATGGAGGAACTATTGACTTTACCGGGTGTGGGGCGAAAGACTGCCAGTGTCGTTTTGATTTGTGCCTTCGAGAAGCCAGCCATGCCGGTAGACACCCATGTGTTCCGGGTAGCCAACCGCCTGGGTTTGACGGAGGAATCCAAAAGTCCGGAAGAAACGGAAAAGGTGCTTTTGGCTCATATTCCTGAAAAACTGTTGCCACTCGCCCATCATTGGCTCATCTTACATGGCCGCTATATATGCCAAGCCCGCAAACCCCTTTGCGGAGAATGCGGGCTGATGTCCTGGTGCAAATACCAGGGGCATTAATCGGCAATCAGCTTGCGGTAACGGACACGCTTGGGCGCTTCATCTCCCAGACGCATGCGTTTATTTTCTTCATAGTCTGAATAGGAACCTTCAAAATAAAAGACTTCAGAGTTACCCTCAAAAGCGAGTATGTGTGTACAGATTCTATCCAGAAACCAGCGGTCGTGACTGATCACGACAGCGCAGCCTGCAAAGCTTTCCAAACCTTCTTCCAAAGCCCTGAGGGTATTCACGTCAATATCGTTGGTCGGCTCATCAAGCAATAGTACATTGGCTTCTGATTTCAGGTTGAGCGCCAGATGCAAACGGTTGCGCTCGCCACCTGAAAGTACGCCTGCCAGTTTTTCCTGGTCACCACCGGTGAAATTGAACCTGGAGAGATATGCGCGGGAATTGATTTCCCGGCCTCCTACACGGATAAAGTCGGTACCTCCGGAAACAATCTGATACACGGTCTTTGTCGGGTCAATAGCCGAGTGACTCTGATCCACATAGCCCAACTTAACGGTCTCTCCCACTTCAAAGGTACCTGCATCCGGTTTTTCCAGCTCCATAATTAAACGGAACAAAGTCGTTTTACCTGCACCATTGGGCCCGATAATTCCGACAATACCATTGGGAGGCAGTGTAAAAGTCAAGTTGTCAAACAATAATTTATCACCAAAAGATTTGGACACGCCTTGAACTTCAATGACTTTATTACCCAAGCGGGGGCCGTTTGGAATAAACAATTCCAAAGCATCTTCCTTTTCTTTCTGGTCTTCGTTCAGTAACTGATCGTAGGAGTTCAGACGGGCCTTACCTTTGGACTGACGGGCTTTTGGTGACATACGCACCCATTCCAGTTCTCGCTCCAAGGTCTTGCGACGTTTGCTGGCCTGCTTTTCTTCCATAGCCATTCGCTTGGTCTTCTGATCCAGCCAGGAGCTGTAGTTGCCTTTCCAGGGAATACCTTCACCCCTGTCAAGTTCGAGAATCCAGCCAGCCACATTGTCCAGAAAGTAACGGTCGTGGGTGACAGCTATGACGGTACCGGGATATTGTTGCAAATGTTGTTCAAGCCAGTCAATGGATTCGGCATCCAGGTGATTGGTAGGCTCATCGAGCAGCAACACATCGGGTTGCTGCAACAGCAGCCGACAAAGGGCCACCCGTCTGCGTTCCCCTCCTGAAAGGGTGTTGATGGGCTGATCGTCTGTTGGGCAACGTAAGGCATCCATGGCTCGTTCCAGCTTGCTGTCCAGATTCCATGCGTCTGTTGCGTCAATATGATCCTGTAGTTCTGCCTGACGGGCAAAAAGCTTGTCCATCTTGTCGGAATCTTCGTAGTATTCAGGAAGACCAAACTTATTGTTTATTTCTTCGTATTCTGCAAGAATGTCTACAATGCCCTGCACACCTTCCATCACAACTTCCTTAACGGTTTTTGTTTCGTCGAGATGGGGCTCCTGTTCCAGGTATCCGACAGAATAACCGGGCGAGAATACGACCTCACCCTGGTACTCTTTTTCCAATCCTGCAATGATTTTCAACAACGTGGACTTTCCGGAACCATTCAAACCGATGATACCGATTTTAGCACCGTAAAAGAAAGAAAGGTAGATATTTTTTAAAACTTGTTTCTGAGGAGGGTACACTTTGGTCAAACCCACCATTGAGAAAATAATCTTTTTATCGTCTGCCATATTTGAATTTTGTTTTTTCTACGTGCAAAGGTAGATAAAAATGCACACAGCTCAAGCTGATTTCAATTGGTTTTGATGGATTTTTCGACTGAAATTATCCTTCGAATGAATATACCCCATTTTTATTGTGTTTTTTATCACACTCATTTTCTGAATCATAGCTATAAATATGAAAAATAGTCCAAAAATAAAGGCCGATAATTTTGGACTTATCCCCAAAAGGACTATCTTTGCACTCGCTTTTCAGAAGCAACAACAGGTCAGATTCGCTAGCTCAGCTGGTAGAGCACAACACTTTTAATGTTGGGGTCCTGGGTTCGAACCCCAGGCGGATCACCAAAGTAAAGAAACCCTGATAATCAACGGATTATCAGGGTTTCTTGTTTTATCACAATTCATTTCTCACGCTTCATTTCTTGTCCCATTCATCCTGAAAAGCTTGAAAAGATCGACCACTACCAATGGGATCAATGACAGCAGGATGACTGTCCACCAATGTTTCGAATCCATTTCCACCAGATTGAAAGCTTCTCTCACAGGAGGTACCAGTAGAACCAACAGTGCCAAAGCCAAAGATGCCATAATAGCAACAATCAGCAGTTTGTTTTTAAAAGGATTGATGGCAAAAGACGACCTGGTATTGGAATGCAGATTTCGTACATGAATGAGCTGGGCAAAAATCAGGGAGGCGAAAGCCATTGTTTGCCCCAGAGTCTCTCCACCATCTCGCAACCCTATGATAAAGGCGGTCAAGGGTATCAATCCAATCATGACGCCCTGATAGAAGACCCTCCAGATCATGCCTCTTGTCATGAATCCCTTTTTGGAATTACTCGGTTTCCGGTTCATGATGTTCTTTTCGGCTGGATCCACACTCAGTGCCAAGGCCGGAAGACTGTCCGTCACCAGATTCACCCACAAAATATGTATCGGAAGCAACGGAGAACCTAAGTTAAAAATGGACGTGATCAGTAGCAACACAACCTCTCCCACATTGGTGGAAAGTAAAAATTGAATGGCTTTGAGAATATTGTCATAGATTCTTCTGCCTTCTTCCACCGAAGTCACGATGGTTGCAAAATTGTCATCCGTCAACACCATGTCAGCGGCATCTTTGGCCACATCAGTGCCTACAATCCCCATGGCAGCTCCAATATCCGCCTGTTTCAAGGCTGGTGCGTCATTCACCCCGTCACCTGTCATTGCCACAACATCCTCACGCTTTTGCCAGGCCTTAACGATCCGGACCTTATGTTCGGGAGCGACACGGGCGTAAACAGAATACCGTGTCACATTGGCATCAAATTCTTCGTCACTCATCAGCTCCAGCTCTGCACCGGTTACGGCTATATCGCCTTCTTTAAAAATGCCTATTTCACGAGCAATGGCCAAAGCGGTACTCTTGTGGTCTCCTGTAATCATGACAGTTCGGATACCGGCAGCATTGCATTTGGCAACCGCTTCTATTGCCTCGGGTCTTGCGGGATCTATCATACCCAGCAGACCAACAAATATCAGATGACTTTCGAGATGTTCAATTTCACCTTTGACCGGAACCTCCTGCAACTCTTTGTAGGCCATAGCCAAAACACGCAATGCCGAATTGGCCATCTGCTCATTGGCCTTTTTTATTTGCTCGAGATCCTGTTGAGTGATGGTTCGGATTTCTTCATGGATGCGTATGTGGTCGCAGACGGATAAAATCTCGTCCAAACCGCCTTTCACATTGACACACAACTGCTTGTTATCCATCTGATTGACTGTAGACATTCTTTTCCGCTCTGAATCAAAGGGGATTTCCTCCACCCGTGGATTTTCAGCCTCCAGCTTCTCTTTATTCAGCTCGTAGATCAGGCCAACATCAATCAGGGCAGTCTCCGTGGGATCACCTGTGGTCACATTGGTACCATCTTCAAGTATCCTCAAATGGGCATCCGAACAAAGAATGGAGATTTTCAACAACAAGGATGTTTCTGCATCCAACTCGTTGCCTGAAGCCATTCTATCAAGTGTCGTCGGCGTATGATTGACATAACTCTCAATCACCGTCATTTTATTTTGTGTCAAAGTACCTGTTTTGTCGGAACAAATGACGGTAGCGCTTCCCAATGTTTCAACGGATGGCAGGGTACGGATGATCGCATTTTTCTTGACCAATCGCTGTACACCAATCGCCAGCACCACAGTCGAAACAGCTGGAAGTCCCTCCGGTATGGCAGCAACAGCCAGACTGACCGCTGTCATGAACATACTCATTATAGGGTTTCCATAAATAAGTCCGACAATAAATATGACCACACAAATGACCAGTGCTGCCAGGCCCAGAACCTTGCCCAATTGCTCGAGACGGCGGCTCATCGGTGTTTCCATATCATCTGTATGCTGAAGCATATTGGCAATTTTCCCCACTTCGGTGAGCATACCTGTCTCAACTACGATGCCACGTCCCCGGCCATAAGTGACCATTCCGCTGGCAAAAGCCATATTGGTGCGGTCTCCCAATGCGATATTGCTACTTTTCAATGTTTCTGTATTCTTATCGACAGGCACGGATTCTCCTGTCATGGATGATTCCTGTACTTTCAGATTGACCACTTCCGTCAAACGAAGGTCTGCCGGTACGACGGCACCAGTCTCCAGTATAACCACATCGCCCGGTACCAAATTCTGGGTCTCCAGTTCCTTAATTTCACCGTCCCGCAGGACTTTGGTTATTGGGGCCGTCAGATTCCGCAAAGCCTCCAAAGAAGCTTCGGCTTTTTTTTCCTGAAAAGCACCGATAAACGCATTCAGGACCAGGATACCCAGAATGACAAAGGTATCCAGCAACCCTTCATCCTCCATCACCCCGACAACTCCTGAAATCGCAGCCGCCAGGAGCAGAATCAGGATCATGAAACTCTTGAACTGTTGCAGAAAGACCTTAAAAAAACTCTTTTTTTTCTTGGAATCCAATTGATTCAGTCCATACTGCTCAAGCCTTTTTGCAGCTTCCTCAGAAGACAATCCTGTTGAGAGGTCCACCTTGTTGCTATCTGCTACATCCTGGATGCTTTGATTGTAATAGGTACTCATAATGGTTTGCGGATTAAATTTTGAGTTAAAAATAGGACGTTAAAAGAAATAACAAACCGGAATCGATTATTCCTTACGGATCGCTTTAAATTTTAAGCCTCGTTCTGCAGCATAGACTCCGCCTAATATGAATGCGGATCCGACCATTGCCACAAACGTCAGCTTCTCATTGAGTAAGATCGATGATGCAATAAGAGTAACGAGCGGAGAAAAATAGATGTAATTGGTTACGCGCAGTACACCCAGCTTTTTGGTGGCAGTGTTCCATGCAATATAGCATAACATCGATGCTATGATGCCAAGAAACAAAAGATTCATCCAAACGACAGGTTTGAAAAGGACTTCGGCATCAAACCGAAGGGGTTCAAAAAGAAAGACAGGTAGAATGGTGAGAAGTCCATAAAAAAACACTTTACGTGTGATGAACAAGGTGGAATATTTGGCATTCAGTTTTTTGATGATCAGACTATAAAAAGCCCACATCAGGGCGGCCAGTATGGTTAAAGCATCGCCCAATGGACTGATCTTAAGGATAAACCCTCCATTGAAAATAACTAAAACGACTCCAGTAAAAGCCATAAAGGAACCAAAAATAAAATTGGGCTTGAATTTTTCCCCTCTGTGTATCACCGAATACAACAATGTGGTCAGAATGGGCGCCGTACACAAGATCAACGCCACATTGGAAGCCAGTGTAATGGTCAGTGCCGTATTCTCAAACAGGAAATACATAGATCCTCCGGTAAGTCCGGATGCCATAAACAGCAATTCATCTTTCCAGTTGTCAGACCAGAGTCGCCGTTCTGAAAAGAACCAGATGCACACGTAGGCCATCAGAAATCGGTAAAAGAAAATCTCTGCCGGGCGGAGTCCGTTTCCAATCAAAACTTTGGTCGAGATATAGGTGGTTCCCCATACGATGACAGTCAGGATAGCTATTAAATGGAACCAGTAGGATGTATTCTTCATTCGGGATTTTTTGGATGGATAAACAACCCTTCGGAGGAATGGTTGTTCGTTTGCACAAAATTAGCATACAAACCGGGGTTTGTCCCATTATTTTTAAAATTTGTCTACATTTGATTCTATTAAACTTTTTTTTATGAAAGCTGTTGATTTTTTCAATAATGACCGGTATGCCAAAATGACCGGCATAGAGCTGGTCGATATCTCCAAAGGTTACGCAAAAGCACAGTTGCATATTGGGGAAATGCACATGAACGCCGGAAATACGACACAAGGTGGTGTCATCTTCACTTTGGCTGACTTTGTGCTGGCTGCCGCTTCCAATTCGCATGGACGGCTGGCATTTACCATCACCGGATCGGTTAATTTTCTGCAGGGCAGCAAACCGGGTGACACCTTGTTTGCAGAAGCCAGGGAACGTTTCCTGCACAAAAGGCTGGCAAACTATCAGGTGGATGTAACCAACCAGAAAGGTGAGCTGATCGCAACACTTGAGGGCATGGTTTACAGGAAAGAGGTGGAAATCGACATCCAGTTATAATGAAACTTTCGGGCAAACAAAAGTATGTGAAGCTTTGACCGATAAAATGGACATCCTGACCGAATAAAAGGATTTTTGAAAGAATAAGACCCTATTTTTATACAAAGTATACTCATTTATATGAAGTTAAAAAGCTTGATGGTCGATAACGCAACCTCGGAATACATCAAAAATCATATTCCAACCGTCTTCATCCATTTATTTATCTGGTTGGCGCTACTCTCTTTGCCATTGTTGTTCAGGCCAAACATGGGCCCAGGCTCGGGAATGAGACCCTTCCACATCAGGTCAATCCACATTTTCTGTTTAACACGCTGAATAACATCTATGTTCTTACTCTTAAAAAATCGGATGATGCAGCACTCGCGGTCATGAAACTTTCCAACCTGATGCGGAAAATCACCAATGATACCGGTGTGGATTTTAAAAGATTACATTGAGTTGCAGGGTCTGCGCCTGACAGAAAAAACGCATGTGAAGTATGAAGTTTTTGGTGATTTTCAGTCACTGACGATTGCACCCAGAATCCTTATTCCTTTTATAGACAACGCTTTCAAATATGGTGTCAGCAATCGGTATGAATCTGAAATCAATATACGTTTTGAATTCTTGCAGAAAAATATGTTTTTTACCATCCAGAACGCCATTCATCCAAATGGAGGGGAAAGTCTCGAATCATCCGGAGTGGGTCTGGAAAATGCCAGACGTCGCCTGGAATTGCTTTATCCCGGCAATTATATCTTAAAAATAACCAAAACGCCGGAGAGCTACCATGTTCTCCTTAAAATAGAATTAGCATGATAACTTGCATCGCAGTAGATGATGAACCATTGGCGCTGGAATTGATGGAATCCTATATTTCTCAGGTGCCCGGGTTAAAATTGATGGAAACGTTTTCGGATGCTATCTCAGCCTGGGGTTTTCTTCAGAAGAATCCCGTAGACCTGGTTTTTCTGGATATCCAGATGCCAGATATTACAGATATACAACTGGCAAAATCGCTGAACCACAGACAACCCATGATCGTATTTACCACGGCTCAGAAAAATTCAGCGCATCTACAATCAGCATGTTCAATTGGGAGATAAGGAAATTCCCATTGGTAAATCGTATGTTGATGCAGTCAAGAAGTTCCTAAATCTAAAAAAATAAGTATCCGGCATTTATGTATTTATTGATCAATTGAACCTGGACATACACCCTAAAAAAAAAGACTATATTTGCAGCGGTTTTCAATTATAGTTTTTAAGCAAACAATCTCATATATATGTCGGGTGAAACTATACTTTCGGAAGAACAACTTCCTTCGGTCACTTCCAATGAACTCATTCCTGAAGCAGATAAAGCCAACCGTTTAGGTACAGACCCCATCGGCAAGCTATTGATTCAATATGCTCTTCCTGCCATCATCGGAATGACGGTATCCTCACTCTACAACATTATTGATCGGATTTTTATCGGAAACGGAGTGGGTCCTTTGGCTATTTCAGGTTTGGCACTGACTATGCCGGTGATGAACCTGACTATTGCATTTGGTGCCATGATAGGAGCGGGCGCTTCAACCATGATTTCCATTCGATTGGGCCAAAAACGCAAGACAGACGCAACGAACATCCTGGGAAATACCCTGATCCTGAACTTTATCATTGGTATTTTCATCACCGTCTTTGGTTTAATCTTTCTGGATCCCCTTTTGGTCGCTTTCGGCGCCAGTGAAGGAACCCTCCCCTATGCCAGAGACTTCATGCAAATAATCCTGTTGGCTAATTTATTCAACCACAACTTCATAGGGTTGAACAATGTGATGCGTGCATCGGGTTATCCAAAAAAGGCCATGTGGTCGTCCTTATTAACCGTCTTTGTCAATATTTGCCTGGCTCCAGTCTTCATTTTTGTCTTTGACTGGGGTATCCGGGGGGCCGCTTTAGCTACAGCCATTGCACAATTTACAGGCTTTATCTGGGTCATGACCCATTTTATGAAAAAAAGCAGTTACCTGCATTTTCAAAAAGGGTACTTCAAACTAAAAAAGCGGATTATCAGAGACATCCTGTCCATCGGATTATCTCCATTCCTGATGAATGTAGGGGCAAGTCTGGTGGCGATGGTCATAAACATCAGCCTGGCAAGGTATGGTGGGGTTCACAGTGATATGGCCATCGGAGCCTTCGGAATCATAAACAGTGTTGCCTTGCTCTTTGTGATGACAGTTATGGGACTCAATATGGGCATGCAACCCATAGCCGGATACAATTTTGGGGCACTCCAGAACGACAGGGTATTGAAGGTCTATAAACTGACCTTAATGGCTGCGAGCGTCGTCACAACATTTGGATTTGCGCTCGCCATGCTTTTCCCGACAGCTATTGTTTCCGCTTTTACCAAGGATGCGGATCTGATAGAACAGTCAAAACTGGCAATGAGTTATGTGATGCTGATGTTCCCGATCATCGGATTTCAGATGGTCACCGCCAATTTCTTTCAATCGATCGGCAAAGCATCTTACGCCATATTCCTCAGCCTTTCGCGTCAGTTTCTTTTCCTGATACCGCTCTTGCTGTTGTTTCCGCTCCGTTTTGGGTTGAATGGTGTCTGGATGGCGCTACCCTGCAGCGACCTTCTAGCAACTATAGTTACTGCAATATTCGTTTTGACACAGACTAAGAAAGTACTGGCAAGAAAGAAGATTTAATGCAAGACCCTCCAGGTATACGAATTTTCTTTGTGGAAAAGTAAATAGATCCAGAAACGAATATTCAGCAACGGTATCAAAATGTCGTAGAGTGGTATTGAAAAATAAAACCGCATCTCCTGGAAGCATTTGGCACTTTTATTCACCACATGAATCTGAATACCATATCTGATCAGGAAAAGCAATGCTGCAAAAGCCATTAGGGGGATATTCAATTGCAGTATTCCAAGAATAAGGAGGGTGGTGAACAAGCCGTAAAAAACAAAACGACTGATCAGTTCAATAGCTGTCCGAAATCGTGTTCCAGGCTTGTTGTAGGAAAAAGTGGATATATGGTTGATTCTCTGATCTTTCCATTGTTTCCAGATACTGGTTGAATTCATCAGAATCTTAGCCTCGGGTGATACTTCTATACTGGTATTGCTGGCATTGGCCACTTCACCGATAAACAAATCATCATCGCCCGATTTCAGGTTGAGATGCGATGCAAAGCCATTGTTCCTGAAAAACAGTTCTTTTCGGTAAGCCAGGTTACTCCCCAATCCCATATAGGGTTTCCCGGTTTCGGAATAGCCCATGAACTGCATGGCAGAAAACAACGTATCGTAAGAAATCAAATACTTACAAAGGCCTTTTACATTTTGATACGTACTGAAACCAAGGACAATCTCACATTTCTCATTAAAATGACGCATCATCGATGAAATCCATTGATTGCTGTTTGGTACACTATTGGGTTCTGTAAACAACAGGAGATCGTACTTGGCAGCCTTGATTCCGATAGTCATGGCCATCTTTTTGGAGCTGACGCTCTGCACACCAACCGGAACAAATGTGTGGTATAGATGCGGATATTTTTGCGCTAGCCCGACCAACACATTTTCGGTATCATCAGAAGAGGCATCATTAACGACAACCACTTGAAATTCAGGATAATCCTGCTCAAGTATAGAGGGCAGGTTTTGTGCCAGACAGTTTGCATGATCGCGGGCACAAATGACGATTGTGACCGGTTTCTTTTCTGTCTCGAAAGCAATCAGACCTTTGTCTATCTTGCCCGACTTTCTTTTTAAACCTTGATAATAATACAGATAGTAAAATAGTTGAATCAAAAAAACCAAAAGCAATGCTCCCAGCAATATCCACTCAACGTCAGATAATTGAAACCAATCCAAAATCATAGGTTCATTTGCATTAAATATCTTCCGAAAAGTAGGATAACGGCAAGCGGCGTAAATTGTACTGAGAGGCCATGATCTCACCGTAAGCTCCTGCTGAACGGATGGCCACATAATCTCCGCGTTTCGTCTGATTCAGTTCCACATCCTTTCCAAAGGAATCGGAGGATTCGCAAATAGGTCCAACCACATCGTATTTCTGAATGGTCTCATCCGATGAAATATTCTCTATTTTGTGGTATGCCTGATACAAAGCCGGACGAATCAGATCGGTAAATCCTGCATCAACGATAGCGAAAGCTTTAACAGCCCCTTGTTTGATATACAAAACTTTTGTGATCAAGCTACCACATTGGCCGACCACAGAACGTCCCGGTTCAAAATGGACCGTTTGACCATCACGCAGCTTCAACATATTCTTGAAAGTCTTTAAATAGCCTGCAAAATCAGGGATGGGTTGCTTGTTGGGATAATGGTAGTCAATACCCAAACCACCACCAACATTGATGTGTTCCATGATGAGGTTGCGTTTGGCAAACTGATCCTGTAGTTCATTGATGCGGCTGCAAAGGCCTGCAAAATTATTCATTTCCAGGATCTGCGATCCAATATGGAAATGGATACCGATGAGTTTGATATTGGATGATGCCAATGCGACATCAATGACTTTATCGACATCTGCCAGTGAAATCCCGAACTTGTTTTCTTCGCGACCGGTGGTGATGTAATGATGGGTATCTGCCTGAACATTGGGATTGATGCGCAGTTCTACCTGAGCAATCTTGCCTTTGGCCATAGCCAGCTCATTGATTACCTCCATTTCAGGAATGGACTCCACGTTGAAACAAAAGATGTTGGCATCCAAAGCGACATTGATTTCCCAATCTGCTTTCCCAACACCAGCAAAAACAATCTTGGAGGAAGGAAATCCAGCCTTTACAGCTGCCAGGATTTCGCCACCACTGACACAGTCTGCACCCAATCCGTAACTATTTATAATAGAAAGGATTCTGGGATTTGCATTCGCCTTCAAAGCGTAATGAGCTTTGTAATTGTATTTGTTCGCTTCTGATGTGAGCAGCTCCAACGTCTGTTTCAGTACGTTTGTATCGTAATAATAAAACGGTGTCTCCAGTTTGGAAAATTTGTCCAAAGGAAACTGTCCTTTTGTATCCATGAATATGTGAATGAAAGCCTGAGCTTAATTATTTTTTATTGAAAAGATTATCACTTAAAGCCTGCATAGCACGTTGTTTGTCCGCTGACTTTACAAGCATAGATATGTTGAAGTTGCTACCACCGTATGAAATCATACGTACGGGTACATCCTTGATAGCCTGAAGAACACTGGACTCAAAGCCGACATTGTCCCAATCCAGATCTCCGACCACACAGACAATGACCATATCGGTATCGACCGTCACTGTCCCGAATTTCTTCAGTTCATCGATGATTTCCTGCAGGTGTTTGTTCTTGTCGATGGACAAGGATACTCCAACTTCAGAAGTACAAACCATATCGATGGGTGTCTGATAACTTTCAAAGATTTCAAAAACCTTGCGCAGGAAGCCGTAAGCCAACAGCATACGTCCGGATTTAATCTTGATGGCTGTGATGCCGTCTTTGGCTGCAACCGCTTTGATCTTACCTTTTTCGGTCTTATTTGAAATCAGTGTACCAAATGCATCTGGTTGCAATGTATTGAGCAAACGTACCGGGATATTGGCTAGTTTTGCGGGAAGGATACACGTAGGGTGAAGAATCTTGGCACCAAAATAGGCCAACTCAGCTGCTTCTTCAAAATGTAGGTGTGCTACCGGTGCTGTCTTGTCAACAATACGAGGGTCGTTGTTGTGCATGCCATCGATGTCTGTCCATATCTGGATTTCTTCCGATTTGATGGCTGCACCGACCAAAGAGGCGGAGTAGTCGCTTCCACCACGTTGCAGGTTGTCTACCTCACCATAGGCATTCAGGCAGATAAATCCCTGTGTGATGAAAATATCGGCATCGGGATACTGCACCAATTGTTTGGCCAGATTCAGTCGGATGTATTCGGCATCGGGTTCGCCATTCTTATCGACTCTCATATATTCCAAAGCAGGAAGCAGAACAGCCTTTACACCTAGTTCGTTCAGGTAATTGGTAAACATGACCGTCGAAAGCAATTCGCCCTGTGACAACACCACTTTTTCTTCAAAAAGGGTGAACAGGTTTTCGGTAAAGCTACGAATATAATCAAAGTGCGATTGAGTGATTTCTCTTGTCTTCTGTTTATATTCTTCTGTTGAGTAGAGTTCATCAATAACGCCTTCGTATTTATTTACCAGCTTATTGATGGTTTCATTGGCTGCATCCGGATTGCGTTTATAGAGATAATCCGAGATTTCCACCAAGGTATTGGTTGTTCCAGACATAGCCGACAGTACAACAATTTTCTTTTGACCATCGAGGATGAGATTGGATACTTCTTTCATTCTTTGGGCGGACCCTACGGAAGTACCACCAAACTTTAGCACTTTCATTTTTTCGTTGCTTTAAATGTTAAACTAATACAAGGTACAAATGTACGTTTTTTTTATTCAATCAGTCTGTTATTTTCACATTTTAGGGTGCGTCCCGGATAGCTCTGGACAAATCCAAGATTGTGGGTGCTCATGATAACAGTTGCTCCGGATTCCCGAATGCTGTGCAACAATCTCACGATTTCGCTTCCCGTTTCAGGGTCCAGATTTCCTGTCGGCTCGTCGGCCAGGATGATCTCCGGTGAATTGAGCAGCGCTCTGGCCATCACAATTCTTTGTTGTTCGCCTCCGGACAGCTCATGTGGCATCTTATAACCTTTATTGGCCATGCCTACCTGATCAAGAACCTGGTCAATGCGCTCCTGAATTTCATTCTTATCTTTCCAACCCGTGGCTTTGAGCACAAATGCCAGATTTTCCTGGACATTCCGATCTATCAGAAGCTGAAAATCCTGAAAAACAATACCCAGCCGGCGACGCAGTAAAGGCATCTGTGAACTTTTCATGTGAACCAGGTCAAATTCCAGAATTCTGGCTGATCCATTTATAATGGGAACTTCGTTGTATAATGTTTTTAAAAGGCTACTCTTACCGGATCCGACTTTTCCGGTGATGTAAACGAACTCACCTTTGTGAATCTCAAGATTTACATCTTGAAGTACAGTCAGCTCGTCTCTGGAGACTTCAACACCATTGTATTTGATCAGAATTTCATCTTTCATGAGTAAATCTATTAATGAACGAACGCGATTCCATATTTTTTAGGCGCGTGTTTTCCGCACCGGTATGCTATTCCTTGTGTCTCTTTTTGAGCTCTGTGCCAAGATCTTCCAGGCTATAGCCCTTGCTGGTCAGAAGTACAATTAAGTGGTAAACCAGATCGGAGGCTTCGTAGAGGAATCCTTCCTCGGTACCGTTTGTGGCTTCGATCACCGTTTCAACAGCTTCTTCACCCACTTTCTGAGCCATACGGTTAATGCCTTTTTGGAACAAGGATGTTGTGTAGGAATTTTCGGGCATTTCCGTGTGACGACGGTCAATGAAATCCTGCAAATAGCGCAAAAAGTCAAAGCCATCCATCTTATTCTCTTCGTTGAAACAAGTGTCCCAGCCCAAGTGACAAACCGGCCCTACCGGATTTGCCTGAATCAGTAAAGTATCGTGATCGCAGTCTTCCTTGATGGAAACAACGTTCAGGAAGTTTCCGCTTTCTTCACCTTTCGTCCAAAGACGATTCTTGGTACGACTGAAAAAACAAACCTGACCAGTTTCCTGAGTTTTGGCAAATGCTTCTTCATTCATAAAGCCCAGCATCAAGACTTTGCCTGTTTTTGCATCTTGTACAATGGCAGGCACCAATCCGTTTAATTTACTGTAATCTAAGTTCATAAGACTGTATTTATATCATTATTTTCTAACTACGACACCCTGTGTGCTCAGGTACTCTTTCAGATCAGGAATGGTTATCTCTCCAAAGTGAAAAACGCTGGCAGCAAGTGCCGCATCTGCTTTTCCTATCTGGAATGCCTCTCTGAAATGCTCTTTAGAGCCTGCGCCACCAGACGCAATAACTGGTATGGACAGCGTTTCGGCCAACCGGCTCAGCGCTTCATTGGCATAACCGGTCTTGACTCCATCGTGTGTCATGCTGGTAAACAGAATTTCTCCCGCACCACGTTCCTGCGCTTCCAAAGCCCAGGAGAACAACGTCTTGTCGGTGGGAATTCGTCCACCGTTCAGGTAACAAATCCATTCACCATTTTCAAATTTGGCATCGATGGCAACCACACAAACCTGGGCGCCAAAGTTGCGGGATATATCGTTGATGAGCTGAGGATTGCGAAGTACGGCCGAATTGACGGAAACTTTATCCGCTCCGGCATTCAGTAACCGGTCCACATCTTTCAACTCATTAATGCCACCTCCTACGGTAAAGGGTATGCTCACTTCTGCTGCAACACGTTTCACCATATCGGTAAAGGTTTTGCGGCCCTCGTGAGAAGCGGTTATATCCAGATAAACAAGCTCATCAGCACCCTGACGGCTATACTCTGCTCCCAGCTCCACAGGATCACCTGCCTGGCGAAAGTTTACAAAGTTAATACCTTTTACGGTTTGTCCATCTTTTACGTCCAAACAGGGGACAATTCTTTTTGCGAGCATATCTCAATTTAGGATAAATACGGGCGTAATTCTTTCAGGGAAATCCGGCCTTCATAGATGGCCTTTCCAAAAATGACAGCAGGCAAACCGGCCTGAGCCAGTGCCTCCAGATCGGCAAGCGAGCTAACACCGCCACTGGCTACCAGATACAGGTCCGGATAAGCAGCCAGTATCCTTTGATAGAGTTCCGTGGAAGGTCCCTGCAACATGCCATCTTTGCTGATGTCTGTGCAAATGACTTTGCGGATACCTTTGTTTCTATAGTTTTGCAGGAAAGGCAGAAGTTCGATATCCGTATCTTCTGTCCAGCCTGTCACAGCAATCTTTTCGTCTTTCACATCGGCACCCAGAATGATTTTTTCTGCGCCGAATTTTTCTATCCACGATTCAAAAACATCCGGAGATTTAACGGCAATGCTTCCACCGGTGATCATTTTTGCACCACATTCAAAGGCAATCCGTAAATCCTCATCGGTTTTAAGGCCTCCGCCAAAGTCAATGATCAGGGATGTGCGGGTAGCAATCTTTTCCAAAACACGGTGATTGACAATGTGATGAGCCTTAGCTCCATCCAGGTCTACCAGGTGCAAACGACAAATGCCATGGTCTTCGAACGCTTTGGCCACTTCCAGCGGATTTTCGTTGTACGTGGTCTTGCGGTCGTAATCACCCTGCGAAAGACGTACGCATTTGCCGTCTATCAAATCTATTGCGGGAATGATATCCATGATTATATGTTTATAAAATTTCTTAAAATGAGTTCGCCCAACGGTCCGCTTTTTTCAGGATGGAACTGGGTCGCATAAAAATTGTCACGGTGCAGGGCTGCACTAAAGGGCTGCAGGTAATCGGTCACTGCAATTGTCTGACTACAGATGTCTGCATAAAAACTATGCACATAATACACATACTGATTTTCCATCTCAGGTGTAAAAAGCTCCGTCTGCAAGGAATGGATGGTATTCCAGCCCATTTGAGGCACTTTGTCACTAATCTGCTGAGGCAGAAAACGCTTTACCTCCGTATCAAAAATACCCAGGCAATCGGTATTGCCCTCCTCTGAATGTTTACACATCAATTGCAGACCGATGCAAATGCCCAAAACAGGCTGCTTCAGGTCTACGATCAATTGGTCGAGCTTATGCTCCCTGAGGTATGCCATGGTGGAAGAAGCTTCCCCCACTCCGGGGAAAATGACTTTATCCGCAGCAAGGATCCGACTCTTGTCGTCTGTTACAACAGGTTCAATACCGATGCGCCTCAAGCCATGCATGACTGAGTAAATGTTTCCTGCGTTATATTTGATGATGGCAACTTCCATGCTGATAGTCTTGATAAAATTTAATTGAAAACAACGGTTCGATTCTGGTAAACCAGGATCTTATGCTCCAGATGTTTCTCGACTGCCCTGGAAAGGACAATCTTTTCGATATCCTGACCACGATGCACCAATGCCTCAACGGTATCCTTGTGGGAAACACGGATGATATCCTGGTCAATGATGGGTCCGGCATCCAAATCGGCAGTCACATAATGGCTGGTTGCACCAATAATTTTGACACCTCTTTCATAGGCTGCATGATAGGGTTTTGCTCCAACAAATGCAGGTAATGTGGAATGATGTATGTTGATGATCTTATTGGGATAATGATTTACAAAATCATCGGATATGATTTGCATGTATCGGGCTAAGACAATAAAGTCGACACCGTATGAATCAAGAAGTTCGATTTCGCGGACTTCCTGTGCATCTTTATTGTCTTTGGTGATGGGCATGTGATGGAAAGGAATGCCAAAGCGTTCCACTATGACAGCCAGATCCTCGTGGTTACTGATGATGCAGGGTATCTCCACATTCCAGTCACCGGAACTGTAATGGGCCAACAGATCAAAAAGGCAGTGCGACATTTTGGAAACGAAAATAGCCATCCTGGGCTTTTGTTCACCAAAGTATAAACGAAAAGACATCTGATACTTTTGTGCATAAAGTGTGTCAAAATATTCTCCCACTTTATCCCTGGGGATGGAAAACTGCTCCAGGGACCACTCCACCCTCATAAAAAATACATCAGCCTTTCGGTCTACGTGCTGATCAAGATAGAGAATGTTACCGTTGTTTACATTGATAAAATTTGTAACTGACGCAAGAATCCCCTTTTGGTCGGGGCAATGAATCAATAATATCGCAGTCGTATCTGAATGGCTTAGGCTAGTCATAATTTATTCATATTTCAAGCTGCAAAAATAGCAAAAAACTGCTGTATGACCGCAGGTTAAACAAAAAATAAGCGGAAAAAAGGGTAACTTCTAAACAAATAGTTCACATTTTAAGGCTTGAAATTACAATTTGAAACAAAAAAAGACCTTTAAAAAAGACGCTGAGCAACAGCAAAAAGAAACCAAAACTGAAAGATTGGAAATTCATGCACGAAAAATGCAATTTTATCATTTATTAATTGTTTTTACGAATTTATCCGCTATTTTTGCGTTGTAAAAGTATGTTTTATAACAAGTAATGGTAAAAAAACAAAGCATAACTGAGACCAGGGATTTGGAAAACCTGGTTGAAATTTGGCAGACGCTGACTCCCGATGAGCAAGATTATCTGAAAGCCAACTACTCCGTCCAAAACTTTAAAAAGAATGAGATCATTCATTATGAAGGTGACAAACCAACGCACATGATGTGCCTGGTTAAGGGGAAAGTTAAGGCTTATAAAGAAGGGGTTGGCGGGCGTAATCAAATTGTGCGCATCATGCAGCCAATCAGCTACTTTGCCTATCGCGCCATCTTTGCTGACGGAGATTACAATACCACTGTCAGTGCTTTCGAAAACTCTACTGTTGTCATGATTCCAAGGGATGTGATCCAGAAGCTCATCCACCAGAACCTGGAACTCTCCTATTTTTTCATTCAGGCATTGTCCGTTGATCTGGGTATTTCCGATGCCAGACAAGTCAACCTGACCCAAAAACATATTCGGGGTCGTTTGGCTGAATCCTTGATTTTCATGCGTGACAATTACGGTTTGGACGAAGACGGAGTGACCATCAACGTTTACCTTTCCAGAGAGGATCTAGCCAATCTTTCCAATATGACAACCTCAAATTGCATCAGAACCCTATCCATGTTTGTTTCCGAAAGGGTGATCACCATGGACGGCAGACGAATCAAGATCATTGACGAAGAAAAACTGCGCAAGATCAGCCGGCTTGGCTAATAGCTTTCAACATTTTCTGCACATTTTCATCGGTATCGGCCAAGGCATCCAGCCAGGTTATGGAAATGCCGCGCTTTTCCATGCCCCTGAACCAGGTCATCTGCCTTTTGGCAAACTGATGAATGGAAACTTCCAGCTGACTGAACAGTTCCTGATAGCTTAGGACTCCGGTTATGTACAGACTCACATATTTATATTCCAGGCCATAGTAAATCAGATCTTCAACGGGTATGCCCTGATTGATCAGTCCTTTCACTTCATCCACCATTCCTTCATCCAGTCTGGCCTTGAGCCGCTGACTGATGCGTTTGCGTCGCACCTCCCGATCGAGCTGCAAACCAAAGACAAGGTGGGCTATGTCGGGAAATCCGGATTGCACCTCGGGATGAATCTGATAGTATTCTTCTATTTCAATGGCACGAATGGCTCTTTTGGCCGTGTCGACATCGGTGGTATTGTGGAGCTGCTTATACGTGGAAAGGATTTGGACCAGTTCTGGAAGCGATTTCGTTTCCAGGCGGGATCGAAGTTCTGGATCTGCGGGCACCGGTACCAATTTATAACCCCTGAGGACCGATTCGATGTACAGTCCTGTACCACCGCAAAGAACGGCTTGCCTGCTTCTTTCACAGATGGATTGGTAGGCTTGAAGGAAATCACGCTGATACTCGTATACATTGTATTTGTATCCGGCATCGGCTATATCAATTAAATGGTAGGGAATCTGTTTATCTTCAAGTCTGTATTCTGAAAGATCCTTACCTGTACCAATATCCATTCCGCGATAAACTTGCCTGGAATCCCCGCTGATGATTTCTGCATCAAGGGCTTTGGCCAGATGTACGGCCAGTTTGGTTTTGCCGGAGGCAGTGGGTCCAAGTAAGGTGATCAGGGTCTTTTTCATTTTCAACTTTTGAGTTTGCAATAGTACAAAAAAAGCCGCTCCAAAGGAACGGCTTTTCAATATATCTATCGTAAATTATTTTACGGTATCCATGTGTGCGATCAAGTCCAAAACTTTGTTTGAATAACCCCACTCGTTGTCATACCAGCTAACCAACTTAACGAAGTTTCCATTCAAAGCGATACCTGCGTTTGCATCAAAGATGGATGTGCGAGCGTCGTGGATGAAGTCGGTAGAAACAACTGAATCTTCAGTGTAACCAAGGATACCAGCCATTTCGTTTTCAGAAGCAAGTTTCAAGGCAGCTTTGATTTCGCTGTATGTAGCAGCTTTTTCTAAACGTACAGTCAAATCCACAACAGAAACGTCAGCTGTTGGTACGCGGAATGCCATACCGGTCAATTTGCCGTTCAATTCAGGAATAACCATACCTACAGCTTTAGCAGCACCGGTAGAAGAAGGGATGATGTTGTTCAGGATAGAACGACCACCTCTCCAATCCTTAGAGGAAGGAGCATCTACAGTTTTTTGAGTATTGGTGGCAGCATGAACTGTTGTCATCAAACCTTCAACGATACCGAAGTTGTCGTTGATAACTTTAGCCAAAGGAGCAAGACAGTTGGTAGTACAAGAAGCATTGGATACGATATCCATGTCCTTGGTATATTTTTCTAAGTTTACACCGCAAACGAACATAGGAGCGTCAGCAGAAGGAGCTGAAATAACTACTTTCTTGGCACCACCCTTGATGTGAGCAGCAGCTTTGTCAATTGTAGTGAAAACACCGGTAGATTCAACTACGTATTCAGCACCTGAAACACCCCAACCAATGTTAGCGGGATCTTTTTCAGCAAAGAATGCAACTTCTTTACCATTGATGAACAATTTACCACCTTTGTTTT
>Ga0209512_1000734_pt1 | contig 49007 bp, 55 predicted proteins | sample frozenSSSSmetaG_FD_184142 | JGI IMG/M metagenome (GOLD analysis project Ga0209512, IMG submission 184142) | Glacier valley bacterial and archeal communities from Borup Fiord, Nunavut, Canada, to study Microbial Dark Matter (Phase II) -... | ecosystem: Environmental > Aquatic > Freshwater > Ice >...
GAGGAGGTTTGGGGGTCTCAATTGACCCCCGACTTACCGTGCAATTGAGCTGGTATATTGCCAGCTCAATTGCTTCAAAAAGGCCATATGAGAGCACGTACTCTCAAATGAGAGTACGCCTCTCATTGGCTCGTTAACCTTTCCAAAGGAGGGTTAGCGGCCGACTGGGTAGATGGAGTTTTCTTACCAGTTTACTGGGTATATGGAGTTTTTGCCCATAAGAAATTGATCATTGATTGATAATGAATGTATGTATGCGGATCATGTTCTCGGCAAATATGAATCAGATTCACTACTGACAGGCTGGAGTCCTGCGGCCTACGGTGGCCTACGGTGGCCTACGGTAGGTACGGACCACAGCATCTGCCGGAACTAGAATTTGCGCTTAGGACTGTCGTAATGCATTTCCATTTCCATTCATCATAAACCATAGGTAAAGAGGCAGGTGTCTAGGTAGCTTGCATGTCCTAGAGTAACAGGTTCCACTAACAGTGCATTTTTAGATACCTACCTATGTTTACTAAGCTTTTCTAATAATCCCCGGTGCCTTGGCCGTCTATCCGTGTTGGGGCGACAAAAAAATAGAAATGAATGTTCGAATAAATAGCTATACGAGTCACAAAAACACCTTTTCCACGACTGACTACGCTCTATCGATCAACGAGGTGCTTTAAGCATCGAAAAAACTCATATCATCTGTCCATCTGTCCCATTCAGTTGGAATACTCGAGCAGATATGGACGTCGTTGACGATGAACTCATCAGGGCCGAGCGGTGCGCCTCCAGGACCCTCTTTCCCGAGATCGAGGCAAATCGATTGAGCCGCGAAGTCGAACGCACAGCGACTGCATCCTCCTCCTCCATATCCTCGTCCGAAGGACCGCCTGTGCAAGGAGAGGCTGACCTGAACCGCGTGCCAACGCACCAAGATCTCGAGCGTCAGGCGACCGTTCTGAATCGCATCCAGACGGCGAGAAGTCAACAGAGCGTGACTGTTGGGAGGAGGGGTTTGAGGAGCAGAGAAAGCAGAAAGCCGCTGCCCAACTTCGGAGCGGGGAAGCCATATCCACCACCGCTGCCGGAACGAGAGGAATATGTCGTCGAGTTCGATGGGCCGGATGATCCTCTGCATGCGCAGAACTGGCCTCTGAGAAAGAAGTATGTTGTTCCCGTCCGCTTTCCTCTGCTTGCACAATACTAACAGACTTGGAAGGTTATATACTGCTGTTATGCTTGGATTTACGACGCTCACTGCGGCATTTACTTCGAGTATATTTTCCGCGGCTATTGCCCCAATCTCCAAGCAATTTCACATTGGATCAGTTACTTCGACTCTCGGGGTATCACTCTTCGTTATTGGATTTGCCACGGGACCAACCCTCTGGGCACCTTTGTCAGAATTGAAGGGACGAAGATTGCCGATTCTCATTGCCATGTTTGGCTTCTCCATCTTCCAAATTGCAGTAGCCACGGCGAAGGATGTTCAGACAATCATGCTGTGTAGGTTCTGGGGAGGGTTTTTTGGAGCCTGTCCTCTGTCAGTCGTTGCCGCAGTCTTCTCAGACATGTTCGACAACAAGACCAGAGGAATAGCCATCACAGTTTTCTCCATGACTGTCTTCTCAGGCCCCTTGTTCGCACCTTCGGTCGGCGGATTTATTACTGAGTCCTATCTTGGTTGGCGCTGGACCGAGTATATCTGCGCGATCATGGGTTTCACTTGTTTCGGCCTGGATTTGTTCTGGCTGGAGGAGACCTATCCGCCAGTGGTCTTGATCGAAAAAGCCGAAGAGCTCCGCCGCCGCACCAAGAATTGGGGAATCCACGCGAAGCAAGAGGAGATCGAGGTTGATTTCAGAGAGCTGGTAACGAAGAACTTCAGTCGGCCTCTCCGTCTCCTTTTCACGGAACCAATCATTTTACTTCTGTCGATATATATGGCCTTCATTTATGGCCTACTCTACCTCTTCCTCACCGCTTATCCCTTTGTTTTCCAGCGCATCCATGGAATGTCGCCTGGCGTTGGAGGCTTGCCTTACTACGGAATGATAGTGGGCCAGCTTTTTGCTGGACTCTACATTCTCCTTCTCCAACCCAGCTACACGCGTAAGCTCGAGGCAAACAATAACATCCCCGTCCCTGAATGGCGTCTTCCACCCGTGATTATAGGAGGTGCGGTCTTTGCCGGAGGTTTATTCATGTTAGCATGGACCGGATACAAAGTCGAAATTCATTGGATCGCACCAACGCTATCGGGGCTGCTGACAGGTTTCGGTCTGCTGACGATTTTCTTGCAATCTTTCAACTATCTCATTGATTCCTATCTCATGTTGTAAGTTTAAGTTCCCACATAGCCCTTATCAGCAGACAACGACTAATCCTGGTATCAGTGCCGCATCAGCCATTGCAGCAAATACCTTCTTACGGTCTTTGGCAGGTGCATGTTTCCCATTGTTTGCAACACAGATGTTCGACGCGATGGGGGTCAACTGGGCGGGAACCATGCTTGCATTGGTGGCTACAGTCCTCATACCGATTCCGGCCGCATTTTGGTACTACGGAGAGCGCATCCGCGCCAGGAGTGCCTTTGCTCCCACCCTGGGGTACATGCCCGGAGCAGATTCCGTTGCTGGTGAACCCGCCCCTGTCGTGGTGGAGAAGACGAGCAGCAGACGTGCGATGGGCGGCGATAATAGTGTCTAAAAATATTGCACGTTGGGTGGAGCGCTATCATATGAGCGATCAGCTTTTTACGTAATACCTTTTATATTTCTTCATTTGGGAATTCTTGTATACCCCTTCCCTGTTTGTGTGTTTGGTGGAAATGCAGATTCATTTGCAGGCCGTATAGGCGCTCGAGCTAGGATAGCATCTGGAGTATGGCTTTGCTACTATCAAAAGTCATTCATGTAGATATGTAGTTTATCAAATACCATAATTCGAAATCATGATGCTGGGTTGATCGTATCAATGACAACACACCTTATCAGAAGCCTAGGTTGATGTGATGAATAGTTGGTTTGTATGTGGAAAAGGAGACTCGAGGTTTCAATTTGTGCATATTGATATGCTTGAAAATATCCCTCTAATTACGAATATAACAACTAGGCAAATAAAACAGTATGTTAAACATGATTTTAAGACAACAGTCCGCGTTAATATAATGTACCCCACAAATGACGTGCAATCGGATTTTACAAATGCTTGCAGAACGACGATTGGAGTGAGGATGAAAAATAGAGTCACAAGACGTATTAAACATACTGTCCATGGTTGATATGATCAATGCTCAGGATCCGTTTGATGAAGAGCCGTTTGCGGAGTAATTCAATGAACAGATTTGTTGGACCAAAGCTGCCTCTCCTCTCTACATAATCCAGACAAAATATGAGGACAGGGTCGTTTAATTTCCACTCAGCTGGTTAGAAAAGGATGAAGCAATTCACAACAACCACCCGAGGGGGAAGTCCATCATCAAAACCCAGACGATGGCAACGCCATCTGAGGTAGCAAGATAATGAGATAAGCACATTCAGCAATGACTCTTGATTCTTAGAAGTGACTCTGTGAGATTGAAGTGAAGACAAGTAGACCACTTAGCCCAATGCGAGGAAGTGCAATACTACTCCTTGGGTATGTTTTGTCAATTGTATTGGAGATCGTACCGTGAGAAGGATTCTATCTTGTTTATTTTTTATATATATATTTTTTATTTTTGCTTAGTGAGTCGTGACCACAAGAGGCAAAAGTTGGGCTGTCATTGGCTTCTTCAATTTGATATCGCAGCAGCGATCTCTCTTTAAGGCGCATTTCCGCATCAAATCTGACTGAAGGATTCCATCTCGACCGCCGCCATGTGCGCGAATTGTTGACATGTCGTGGGGATCGACCAATCGGCAGCGCCTACTCTTTTGAGTGCTTATCGTCTTGGCTGTCGAAGTCACCTGATGGCATCGTACAACATACATAACGCCGACTCTCTCACCACCTTCATCGTTCTTAAACTTTGTAATATTTGCTCCAAATTCCTATTCTGCAGTATATATTTTGTATATTTTATCATGGCACCATCAGCGGTCTCGCCAGTGCGCGCTCCTGCTCAGATCCAGTCTAAAGACGCCGTCCAGACCCACGAAACACAGAGGCACGTGCATGGTGCTGAAGACAAGACTCCTTTGGCGGCTATAAGCCATGGCATCCTGATGGATGGTGAGAAAATATTATTTCACGTGCGAAATATCTTTATTTATGTCATACGCTAATTCGGAGCAGGCATTCCTGAATTCTCTTCCTACGCGGAGCATCGCAAGCACATTCTCATCCACACGGCAGCCACCTTCCGAGACTTCTCAAGAAAGGGGTTCACAGAAGGCCAATCGGGCCACATCAGTGTCCGAGACCCGGAATTTGAGGACTACATTTGGATGAATCCTCTGGGGAAGCACTTTGGCTTGATGACTGCTGGAGATCTGATATGTCTCGATGTCAACACAGGAGCAGTTGTTGGGGGGAACAACGTGCGTCGATTCTCACCTCCTTTATCATATCTGATCAGCCATTGACCTTCGATCAGACCCGTCCAGCAAATGCCGCAGGATTCTTGATCCATTCACAGATTCACAAGGCGCGGCCGGACGTCCATGCGATCTGCCATGCGCACACTGATGCAGGGCGAGCCTGGAGTGTCTTCGCAAAACCTCTTGAGATGCTGAATCAGGATATTTGCAATTTCTACAACGCACATGCTGTTTATGCTGAGTATGGCGGCATTGTGTTCGCCGAAGAGGAGGGCCGCAACATTGCCAAGGCTCTGGGAATGACAAATAAGGCAAGTTTGGCAAAATCTTGCTTGGCGTAAAGCTATCACGCTGGCAGTAGTACGATATGACACTTACTGACATAAACCAGGGAGCCATTTTGATGAATCATGGCCTATTGACCGTTGGATATACTGTCGATGAAGCTGGCTTTATGTTTGGGCTGCTTGATCGAGGATGTCGGATCCAGCTCGACGTCGAAGAAGCATGTGCCGGGAACCCATCGCTAAAGAAGAATATTATTTCCGACGAAGAGGCTGCATACAATATGAAGATGGCGAGCGAGAAACACGTCCTCTACAGAGAGGCTCAACCGGACCTGGAATATATCTTGGAAACGGTCGGATACGATGTGGTGGCCCGGGGTGTAGATAATATGGTCATTGACAACCCTGCGTCCGAGTAAGACCAATTTTGAGCTTTTCTATCATAAAATATCATCATCCTCCATGGCAATTTATCAGACGAATTGATTCGTTGAGATCGTCGTGCCTCCTCCAGAATATTCTAGAGAACAAGTCGCAAGAAAGCAAATCACACCTATACTTTGGAATATCCTACACTCAAATCTCAAATCTCCAGAAAAATGTATCCAAGACATCCATTTTCTACTATCCTGTCCATGTCCTTCCCGCATCCAATCCCTTAGGGACACCCCAAAACTCCTCCCAAGGAAAGAAAATGGTCTGCATCAACTGTCGAGGCCAGTCGGCGTTCGACCGTACACGAAATATCTATCTAATATGGTCGTGGAGTTGTACAAGAGTTACTCATCCGATAAAATAGTATATAAATTAATAATCTGAGAAGTCTGTAGAGATTAAGAATTGCAAGATAATAATTGCAGAATAAGTGTGTGCCTGCGCATGCGCATAAAACCCATGCGCACCCTACAAGATGTGTGCGCATAAAGAGGACCTTATATTATATATATAAAGTAAACTATAAAAACATTAGATACTAATTAACTATTGCACGGGCCACATGCACGGGCGAAAATCCAATGCACGGCCCAAAGATGCCTTCGACGTCGCAATTAGTCACATGACCTCCTCTCTTCATCGAACTCGTCTGTTGTGCGGACATCCAAGTTACCACAGCTAAAGAGGGTTTTGTTAATTGTTTTGCTTGCTAATTGTTTTGTCCGACTCCAGCAGGATTCAGAATTCCGGCATAGATAGGTACAGCCAGGTTCTATTGTAATGCTGAATATTCTGGCCCATATCTTGTGCGCTACTGTACTCTGTGCGCTATACAGAACGCGTTCTTTTCGCGAATTGCATTATCATATATTGCTAAGGAGAAAGATCAGAAACATCACATAAAAGTTCAATTAGTCTTGTCCTTTCAACCAACATTGGACAGATGGCCGAGCGGTCTAAGGCGCGTGACTCAAGAATCTCCAACTCTTCTGGTCGATTACAACGCCTGGTGTATTCACGTATCGAAAGATGCGGGGGTTCGAATCCCCCTCTGTTCATAATTTTTTTCTTTTGGCTTTTTTTTAAATGGACATCTGGTTTTGCCTTTGATTGCTATTTGCCGAGTGCTGACGAGTCCAAAGAAAAATAATTAGGAACCTTTCATGTGGGGAGAATTAAGGCTCTCTTTTGGTACAGGGTGTGTGGTTGGTACTAGCCGAGCATAGGGGAAAATAGCAACAGGACCCAAAGCGAGCGAGCGCTCACGCAGAGGATACAACATCGACAAATAACAACAGCACACTATTCCATATAAGATGTACCGTTTGCAAATGGGTACTCGAAACAGCTCTATCTGCGGCAAACGCAAGGTGATTGAGTGTTCAAGGCACTAGGCTAGGCTTTTCGTATGTACTATGTACTTTGAGGAACGTATCGTCTTCACCCGCAGGCTCTGCAGTTTGGAAGTATACTTTCTCACGTCTCTATAGACCAACATTGCATGCTTCTTATCTTTCCAACTGTTACAAAAATATCTTAGACCTTCATTGAAGGGCATAGTTGCCAGTATAATCGTGGTGGTATATTCTGCTTCTCATAAAGAAGTATATCTTGCATGCATCTCTTTCGTCCAAGCATCCTTCGCAGGACGCGGCTATTGGACTACCTTTCATGTCGCTGTAGAATGTCGACCTACAGAGTATATCTAAAAGTAGGAGCCCTATCTCCCATTCTCGCAATATCTTCATCACTGAGCTCCCCACCCTGGCTCTCATCTCTTTCCCTCTGCCGATTAATCCTCGCGTAGTTCAACCTCAGCGCCACTACCGCGATCAAGCCCAACGTCACAAATCCAATATCCAGTCCATGTCCTAGGAGATATTTGGGACTGTCCTGTGCGCGGTAGAAGTTTGACGCCATTGCTCCCCCGAGATTACCGATGCCGATCTGGAATGCCATACCAGCGGCACGCTTGTACGAGCCGGCAAGGTTGTTTGAGATCCAGGTGATGTTGCCCGGGAATGCGGGATAGATACCGCAGGTTGCGATGAAGACACCAGCATAGACGACACCGGGGACCTTGCCATTGGCAGATGCGGCGATGGCTATGATGAAGCCGACGAGAATGGCGACCATCGGCCAGAAAACGTATGGACTCCGCGCCTTCCCTGCTTTAGCCGCTTTGTCTGAGAACCAGCAAGTGATGATGCAGAGGACAGCCGCGGTGACATAAATCGGAATCGTGAGCAACTGCGCCGTGGCGGCTGTATATCCAAGCTGGTTGATGATCGTCGGCAGAAACAAGGAGATGCTGTAGAGTGGACACACAATCCCCCAGTACATCAGTAAGCACAAGTACAGTTGCCAATCTGTCAATGCCTGCTTCACAAATTTCCACTCGAAGTGGTCGCTCTCCGCGATCATCCGGCCAGACTTCTTGCTCCCCTGATACTTCAGTCGATGAGACGCCCAAGCGCGCTCCTCCGGGGTCAGAAACCCCGCCGTCTCAGGAAAATCATACAGGACAAAATATGCCCCCACGGCCACCACGATTGTGAGCAGCCCCTCGAGAATAAAGATCCACCTCCAGCCCTCATATCCTCCCACACCGTCCATCTTTGCTATCGCATAGGCGAGGAGGCCGGAGAATGCGCCCGCCATGGAGGCGGCGGAGAAGAACAGGCCTTGCCGGACTGCCATCTCGTCGACACAGTACCACATGGTGAGATAATAGGCAACTCCAGGGTAGAGGCCTGCTTCAGCGATGCCGAGGAAGATGCGGACGATGAGAAGGCCTGTGTAGTTTTGCGTTACGCCGAGACAGACGGTGCAGATTCCCCATGCGATCATGATGGAGGGAAGCCATACTGAGGGGCGGAATTTCTTGAGGAGGAGATTGGATGGGATTTCAAAAGCTATTGGTTACTGAGTTAGCGGGATTTGTCGACGACGAATAACCAAGTGAATAGGGGAGCCTGGCTTCCTAGCAAGCCTGTGAAGGGGGTAACACGTGACAACAAGTAAGCCTCACATACCACAATAAGTAAAGAAGAACACCGTCAAACAGAGCGCATACTGATTGCCCGTCAAATGTAGATCTCTCGCCAACCCCTGAATCTTCGCATTGCCAATATTCCTGTATTTCGTCAGCCATCAAATCCTCTACCAACTCCACTTCCCCGCACACCCCCACAGTTGCCAAGCTTCGCCATGGACGGGAGGGGAAACGCCAGATCCGCACGCCTCTGGCGTACCTGATATATCTGACACCGACAGCATCACTCACCCTCTATCCAAGAAGCTCAGCAGATACAGGATCGCCAACACGGGGATGAGACGCGAGTCCATTTTCCGGAGCGTGGCAGCCTCGTCGACGTGGGAGAAGTCGATGTCGGTGTCTTCCCGGATTACATCGTGCTTGTTGTGCAGTTTGGACGGTACCGGTTCTGCGTCTTGGGTGTTGGCGTGGACGACCTCTGGACCGTCTTTCTCCTTCTCGGAGGAGAGGGAGGTGGAGAGGGGTGGAGAGCTGGAGGCCATGTTGGACGGCTTGACGGGGATAGTATGAGGAAAATGGCGAAAGGATGCCTCTGGATGAGCTGTGAGGACCGTATAACATATACGAGGAGGACCAAGACGGCGATGGAAAGCGGACACAGAGCCCTTCTTATGCACCTCACATCCCTCTTCCGCCTTCTCCTGCCCTACCCCCTCGTCCGTCCCATCACACATGTGGCTTGCGCAGATCTTCACGTACCTACCGTCACTTCCCTCCGAAACTCCATGGCTCCGCCGTTCTCACCCTGGGTCGAGAGACTTGGAGATGCAGACCAGCGGAACGATTCCACATGACATATGTGGAGCGCAGATCTCTGTGCAAGCTTGTTGGAGGAACATCTTGGAATCAAAGCGTATCTGCGGGGTTAGCCAATGATGGTTTCAAGTACTGTTTGGGGATTCTGGGACGTCTGGCCGAGGCATGCATGTAGTGCTTACAATCGGACGATCGAATTGTCGGGATCGGCCAGTTGTATCGCATCGTAGGTAACTACTGTTAAACGACCGGGATTGACCTCGACGTCGCCCGTCACCAGGACCAGGATGAACATCGTCTTCACCTGGCCAGGCTGGCCTACTTTAAGTGTCAATGGCTATTCTATGGGCGCTACTACACTTCTGGAGTCTCTTGCATCAGTCCGCTCTTGCTTAAGCTCTTTCATAGAACACATGCGGGGCCGAGACTTTGCAAAAAAAAAAAAAACATAGTGTGGATATGGACATGCAAGATATGAAGATGATGCTTCTTCCGCTTGCCCGCATCTCAGTAATCGTGCCGCGCTTAGCTTTTCCCCCGCATCTTCCCCGCACGCTTAGCTTTCTGTCCCGCACTCCACATCCAAGCAAATAGACCAGACCTGGCGCGAACGCCCAAGCTTAACTTGATGACCCAGAAAGGAAGGTAGATAAGAGATGCATGTACTGTAGATACACAGCACGAGACACAACCTCTCAGTCTTGCCCTGAAGAGTAATAATGCTTCATGAATTGCATATGCCACGCTTCCAGAAACTGAGATACCAAAAAAAACCCCGCTTTTGAGCTTAGAAAATTATAGACTTCGAAACCTCGCAGTGTTCAGCATATGTATTTAGACAGATCTCAAGAGATTCGTGAGATCCGAGTCTGAATACGGGTATGATCCGATCCTCGTTAAGAGGATCCGTGGATCTTATGGATCTGATCCCCATCTTCAGGATCATTGCCAAGCATGGACTAGCCCCGCAGTTAATGAACGTCAACTCCTCTCTTTCAAAATGCTAACGCGCTAATATTTAGTAAAAGAAATTAAAGCTAAAGAGCTATTTCTTAATACTACAGAAACCCGAAATATATAGCCCTTAATATAAGACCCGGATCATGATCCAGATAATCCGTGACATTGCTCAGGATCATGATCCGATCCGTCGACCTCAAGGATCGGATCTGGATCGGTTCCTGCCGAACACTGAAACCTCCCCATAGTGGGATATATATCTTCACATGCTCATCCAGATAGATCATTTACGCCGCCGTTAACTCCTTGATCCTCCTCTCAATCTCCGGCACCTGTCTAAGCTGCAGATCCAGCTCGTCCTTCTCATCCTCCAGCTTCAGCCTCTTCTCCGCATCCAGCTTCGTGAAGACAAACTTGCCGTGCCCATCGAACTGCAATATCCTCGTGTGATACTTCCATAGACTTCTGCGATGACTGACCGTCATGAGCGTAATGCCGAGGCTCTTTGCGGTTTCGTACATCACTTTCTCTGTCTCGAGAGTCACGCTTGACGTGCATTCGTCGAGAATGGCATATTTAGGCTTGTGGTAGTAGAGACGCGCCATGGCAACCCGCTGCTGCAAGCCGCCAGAGAGGGTTTCTCGCCACTCCGCTTCGGCGTCCCAGCCCTCAGGATACGAGGACACTAAGGATTCGAGATCTAGGACTTTGAGGATGTCGAGGAGGTGTGCGTCCGTAACACCCTTGGCGCGCATATGTCTTACAGAATCAGGATAGATGACCTGTTGTCGCAGGGACCCACGGCTGAGATATGGGCGCTGTGGGATGTAGAAGATGTCGGAGAAAGGAGGTTTGCGCACAATGCCGCCATACACAGGCCACAATCCACCCAGGATACGGAAGAGAGAGGATTTTCCGCACCCGTTGGGTCCAACGACAAGAAGATGATCGCCAGGTTTAAGAGAGAAAGAGAGAGCTTTGACCAGGACGTCGCCATTGGGTGATATTATAGGTCTGCATGGCGGATTAGTATAATTGGCCTTCATAAATTAACGGAGTCGGGACTTACACGTTGATAAACTCTATATCTTCACTTTCCACGACCTTGCCTCGCCCGCGAAGCATAGCCGCATTCTCCTCTGTACCGGCAGAAGAAACAAGCTTTTTCTCAAACTTGCCAGCTTGAATGTCGTCCATGACGTCTAATAGTAATGAGACTCGTGATGTGTAACCAGCTAACTCCATAACTTCCTTGTATGAGAACATGATACGGCCAAAGGCATCCGAAGACGAGAGCAGCATCCGTCTGTTGGTGACAAAACTCTGCGTTCTGTCGCCCATTGTTGACGTTGCTGGGGCGCCGGGAATTTTGACGAAGACAGGAACACTGCAAAGTATCAAGCCCAGAGCTCCCCAAACATATTTCAGGACGTAGTCTTCCATGATGCCGTGGTAGAAACGTCTCCGTAATATGTAGTTCACATGCTTGATCAGTGTAAAATAGCCCTTGTCAAGAGTATCTTTCTCTGCCTCGTGCCCAAAGTAGAGTGCTACTTCTTCTGAGTAATCTATTAAGCGGGAGTGCTCAAAACGGAACTCTCCTTCTAGTCGCGCTTCTTCTGCCACATATTTACCAAACGGTGGTGTGAGCATTCTCATGACGTTTGCAGATAACTGAACCAGGAGCGACATCATGAACAACCCTTCGCCGCCAACGCTGCGAGAAAGTGAGTAATTATAAATGCACTAAAATCTGTCAGCCGAATGTTAGACTTTTGATGTTCAAGAAGCATACCATGTCCAGTATCGGCTTTGCCAAATTGGAGTATAATTCCGCCAAACTATTCGAGAATTTAGAAACATCAACAGTAATGAGTTGATCGGCATTCTTTATTCGGTCATCGAGTGCGGAGATCCCGTAGAACGTCATATTTGAGAGATATTTGTCATGTATGTAATTGGTGAGTCGACTTCGGTATTGTAATGCAAGCCTGCATTGGTGGTAGGATAACTGAAAATATGTATCAGTATTGATTTCCCCCTGCTTTGGCCATATATCGGAACTCACCATGGAATTAGTAAAAGTGGCTGGAACGGCGACAATCATCCACCAGACAATCCCTATGAGGAAGTCCTTGCCCTTTCCTCGGACTAAGCTGCTGACCAGCTTTCCATCCAAATCTGCCACGTACAAACTGAGGAGCGTCCGAGCAACGAGGAAAAAGCTGTGGCTTATGAGGAGCATCATCTCTGTGCTCTTCCATCCCGGAATGACAATCTTCAGAAGCCTGAACAGATTCTTGAAGAACTCTCGATTTAGTTCCACTTTCTTTCGCCTTTGCGCTGCTTCGTCACTTGATATTGTAGCTCCATGGCGGCGAGACTCTGCCTGGCGCAATGAAGCAGCTTTCTGCTCGTTTATGGCATTCCGTATGCGATTTATAAGCGCTATGAACAGTGTGAGATATACCGTTCGGGAGATCGTCCTTCGATGTTGGAGATATAGAGTCGTGAGCTGGCTTATGATAGACTTGATAGTTCGATCAGGTAAAATCTTCGACTGAGAAGCCATGGCTGATGTCCCTCAGGCTGGCGGAGTGCTGTGAGCTCCTCAAGCCTGGGGATGATATGGGCTACTGGTCAATCGCTGAGGATTGCCATACACTGTCTGAGCGGCGCAGTTGCAGCTGTATGATATCCAACGGTTCTGCAAAGTTATTTAGGTGACTGTAGCTTGACAGAGGTCTTGAGAGATAATATTATATATGAGCGACGAGGCTAAGGAGTGTTTTGTCGTTGGAAATTATAAGATACAAAATGAATGCGAGTCCTCGGCTTGTGACCAGGAATCTGGGGTAGATACATACATAAACAGTGGCGGCATGGTTCCGTGTCCGGCATGTGCTCTCCCATACAAACCTTAAGCGCAAGGCACCAATATATTTTTAAGATTCATCCGTTCGCCTTCGAGTCGGGCTCGTCATTGACTGCGTTTTGGTTTTCGTGTCTAGCATCACAAACCCATAATATCGAGACATAATATCGACGGCCATCATGGCGGAAAACATTTACGACGAGATCGAAATCGAGGATATGACCTACGATTCGACACTTCAGATCTACCATTACCCTTGTCCATGTGGTGACAGATTTGAAATCGGTCTGGCAGACTTGCTTGACGGAGAGGACATCGGAGTATGCCCAAGCTGCAGTTTGATGATAAGGGTAATCTTCGAAAAGGTAAGGAACCGTTCTTAGCCATTCTTCGAGCAAGTATCTAATCTGAAACCAGGATGACCTGCCGAAGCCGCCACCACCCCCAGGACAGACTGCACCTCCGGTGGCAGCTTGAGCAAGTTCGACGAGACTAGAGATACATCTTCAAACATCTCTCCAAGGCTCGGCTGGGAACAAATTCACAAGAGGAAAGCAAGAGTAATGTTGGAGCGGCAAAATGGCCATGTGGCAAGCGAAGAGGCATATATCAGTCAGTGCCAGTCGGATCCTCACAAGCTGTTAGGCTATATCGAACAACACTCGAGCCAAGAAATACTCTTGGGTGGTTATAGATAAGAGACTCCTCTATGGAAAAGAAAAATAGAGAGTCTAATCCTCAGACTCCGAAGCTCGGTCTGCGGAAACGAAGTCACGGCTAGTCCATCAAATAGAGGATAATGGTGATGAGAAGGTATCATTCCCAAAGTCGAAAAGACTGGTTTGAAATAACCCTTCAAATATAAAGTCATCGTAAAACTTCAATTCATGGCGTATTTCACTTGCCATCGTGCAACCTTGTCCGTTGTTCCACCAGTCCATAAACTCCAGATCAATCCAGCAAAAGCATTCTGTTCAAACAAGATCCTCAATAAGATTTACACCGACCTCCTTCTCTAACAGGTTGCTGAGAGTGCTTCCGTCTCTGAGATAGACCCATTCTGCCTTTCCTCCATCCTCTTTTTCGTTCTGTGACTCGCCCAGGACAACCCAGTCGTAACGCTTCGGTCCGGAGACTGGTGACGAGAGCCAGATTTGCTTGTTTGGTGGCTGCTTGTTAATAACATAGGTGCCAATTGGAGGGAAGACGAGAGTCAAAACTCCAGCCTAAGGAACCATTCTTAGTATATTGAAGCGGCACTGAGCTTGTAACGGGGACCGACACTTACACTATACTCAACATCGACGTCCTCCCTAGCTTCCTGTAACTCTTCGAGAATGGCAACAAGGCGATCGATATATTCGTCGGCTGCCTCATGATATTCCTCGATCGTAACCTCTGTTGGCTCCGTGACAGTTGCTTCGCGTTCCGGATCCTTTGTTTGTGGATTGTCGGTTTCTGGATAAATGCCCTTGAGGACAATTGGAGAGCTTGAAAAGGATCGAAGAGAACTTGAGGCGAGGGATTTGCTGATATTGCTGGATGTTCGAAGGACTGCTTGCGTGTTTAGTCCTCGAACCGTTGCCGGACTTCCTTGAAATGCGGGAGAGATCGAGCTACGCTTCGCCATTCTGGCAATTTTGAGGATGCTATTGCGCGCCATATTGTAAATATGTGTCTTCGAGCGTATTCGTATACAGCAGGTGAGATATTGAGGTATTAGATTGATGGATGATTGTTGATATGAAGAATAGAAGGAGTGTTGTGATGTAATAATGGAGCTTGAGCTGTCAAGCTACCATGAACCCGGCAATACTCCGGCACCCCTGCAAGCCACTTCCTGTGCGGAATACACAGTATCTCCAGCCTCAAGTGCAGGTAAAGACTCGGCGTTGTCTTTCGTCGGCCAGAGGAATTCTACGAGATCGAACTTGTATCCTAGAACAAAGGAGGCCTCCCTGGTCAATAGCAGTAGACACTGAGCTATACCGACGTTCAGAATTGCCCAGGATGATCAACGCTGTGCTTGTCTTCAACAACGCCGGCCAACCAAGGCTGACGAAGTTCTATACTCAACTGGTTCGCATAACCACCACAACTTGGCGTTCTATTGTATTTCTGACATGATACAGGAAACAAGCGTGCAGCAACGACTGATATCCGAAATCTTCACGCTCGTCTCAAATCGAGCGCCTGGCTCGTGTAACTTCCTCCCTCTCCCGCCGCTGCTCTCTTCCCAGTCGACCCCTTCACACGCCGCCTCTACCACGCCTTCGAACGATGTGCCATCGCTTGTAACATATCGACACTATGCGACTCTCTACTTCATCATTATATCCACATCGACCGAGTCGCCTTTGGCCCTGATCGATCTCATCCAAGTCTACGTCGAGGCGCTGGACAGATTGTTTGAGAATGTTTGCGAGCTGGACTTGATCTTCAATTTCGAGACCCTGCATGCAACTTTAAGTGAAATGATAGTTGGAGGGGTAGTGGTCGAGACTGGATTGGATAAGGTCGTTGAGGGAGTGAGGAGTCAAGGGAAGATTCCAAGGCGGCCCGTGAACGAAGGCACGAGAAACTTGGGCTTGGGAGGAGGATTTACATCTTGGGCGGGAAGATGAAGGGCATCCTGAGTTGAAACATATGAGAATCACCAAGTGTAGCCCGCCGAGGGAATAAGATCTCGCTCGGATCCGCCTCATCCCTCCAAGACAGGTAACTAGGGAGCAAGTGCGCGGATGCAAAGGGTGCAGTCGAGACACTCGAGGGAAAGGGTTGGCATAATCGACCGCGAATAAAAAGACAACAGCAGTGCAAGAAAGGCACTGTTTTAGCATCTCTCCAATGGTCAGGAGTAGAGTCTTAATAATTCAGGAGCCGAGCTCCATATGGTATCCAAATATTCAAAGCCGCAATCAATGTAACTCCTTCGCACCATGCAATGCTGCTTCCACATATAGTCCGTGTCATTTTTGTACATCTGTCACAGCTCCGTCAGGGTCATCTCGTCGCTGTACTCTTTCCGGATCTCTCGTCCACATCGACCCGGTCAATTCGCGGAATTTCGCGCGTATCTGTAGCTGATCAATATCTCAGCAATGCAGTATACGAATGCTCCTTACTCCTTGAAATGGCTCATTTTCTTGCTGCCAATCTGCGAAGAGGACGCCATATACGGTCACAACTGTAGGCTTGTCAGATATGCTTCTACAATATTACATGAGAGTCCCTACAGGTTATGGTGGCCAACTGTGTAATCTTCACAGCCTTTGTCCACTTCGGTCTTGCCCATGCAAGCTTGCTCCTCCTTCGGTATCGCCGTTCAAGTTTGAATTGATCTTTGGGCGTGAGCTTTTCAAAATCCGGAGGCCATAATCGTTTCGCTCTGTACGTATTTGTGTCGATATAGGCTGGCTCTTTGTTCAGAGCCCTCAAAATGGGCGAAGAAAACATCTTGAACTGAGCGTCGATGCAGTCAAATCAATCATCAATCTGATATCCGCCCAAAAAGCAAGTGAGCCGCCTGGTTTGCCAGATGCACGGTCCATATAAACCCTCACCGCCCGGAATTTTGCCGCGGGGAACACCCTCAATTTTGATGACTCCGCCAAAATCCGCCACCAGCTTGTGGCTTGTCGCAACATTTTGCACATAGTTTAGGATAAGATCGGGCAACCGCTGTCGGATTTTCTTCCAACTACACGCAGATATGGCTGCTTCGGATGCTGTCGCGAAGGCTCTGGAGGAAGTCCACCTCGCCAAGACGAAAGAGTTGAAGGGCGTAAGTGCAAATGATGTTGGACGTGTGCTTCATTTCTAACAGTCGCAGACCGAAAAGAGAGACTCTCTCATTGCGATTGAAAAGAAATACCAGAAGAAATGGCAAGAAGATCGCGTTTTCCAGCCAGATGCGCCAAGTATCGTCGAGATACCCATCCATTCGCAATCACCCGACGAGATTAGAGAGAAGCATCCCAAGTTCTTTGGTACGATGGCTTTCCCATACATGAACGGTACTCTGCACGCCGGACACAGTTTCTCTGTCAGCAAGATCGAGTTCACAGCAGGATGGGCAAGACTGCAGGGCAAGAACACGCTGTTTCCTATGGGATTCCACTGCACTGGCATGCCTATCAAGGCCTGTGCAGATAAGCTCATCAATGAGATCAAGTTGTTCGGCAAGGATTTCTCAGGATATACTGAAGAGGATGAGGCAGACGACAAGGCTAAAGAGCTTGGCCCGCCCGCACCAACGACAGCTCACGAGGATGTGACGAAGTTCACAGCAAAGAAAGGCAAGGCCGCTGCCAAGGTTGTGAAGATGAAGTATCAATTCCAAATTATGAGGGCTCAGGGCATCCCCAACGACAAGATCCACGAGTTCGCTGATCCAGACCACTGGCTGGATTTCTTCCCACCTCTTTGTCAACGAGATCTCACGGATTTCGGCTGTAGAATCGACTGGAGAAGATCTTTCGTCACAACTGATGCCAATCCGTTCTACGATACATTTATTAGATGGCAGATGAACCGCCTCCTCGAACTCAGGAAGATCAAGTACGGCAAGCGTTACACAATTTACTCTCCAAAGGACCGACAGCCATGTATGGACCACGATCGTAGCGAGGGAGAAGCAGTTGGCCCACAAGAATATACCGCCTTGAAGCTGAAAGTCTTGGAGTGGGCACCAGAAGCCCAGAAAGCTGTTGCAGATAAGCTTCCAGCAGGAGCCGAGGTCTTCTTCGTCCCAGCTACTCTTCGGCCTGAGACTATGTACGGTCAAACTTGCTGTTTTGTAGGACCAAAGATCACATATGGTGTGTTTAAGGTGTCAGACAAGGAGTACTACATTATTACTGACAGAGCTGCACGAAATATGGCATACCAAGGCGTCTTCCCAGAGAACGGTGTGTATGAGAAGGTTGCTGATATTACTGGAGCGGCTTGTGTCGGTACTCTTGTCAATGCGCCCCTCTCTGTCCATAAGGAGGGTGTAAGGATTCTCCCAATGGAGACCGTCCTTGCCACAAAGGGTACAGGAGTTGTTACATCCGTCCCATCTGATTCTCCGGATGATTTCGCGACTGTCACGGATTTGGCAAAGAAGGCTGAGTACTACGGTATTCAGAAAGAATGGGCTGAGAAAGAGATCGTTTCCATTATCAAGACTCCAACGTATGGTGACCTGACTGCTCCTTTCCTTGTTAAGAAGCTCAAGATTTCTTCACCAAAGGACACAAAGCAGCTTGAGGAGGCAAAGGAGTTGGCCTACAAGGAGGGCTACTATCAAGGTATCATGAACTATGGTCCATTCAAGGGCGAGAAGGTTGAGCTGGCCAAGCCAAAGGTCAGACAGCAACTCCTTGATGCCGGCGAAGGCTTCGCATATTCAGAGCCAGAAAAACGCGTCGTCAGCAGATCTGGTGATGACTGCTGCGTAGCATTAATGGATCAGTGGTACTTGGATTACGGAGAAGATTCCTGGAAAAAGATTGCTCTTGAGCATCTTGCGAACGTCGATGGCAAAGGTGTCGAGACTTATTCTCAAGAGACCAAGAACGGCTTCGAAGGTGTCCTTAACTGGCTCAATCAATGGGCCTGCGCTCGTTCTTTTGGCCTTGGTTCGAAGTTGCCATGGGATCCTCAATTCTTGGTTGAGAGTTTGAGTGATTCTACAATTTATATGGCCTACTACACCATTGCTCATCTCCTCCACGGCGATATCTTTGGCAAGACTCCAGGACTGTTGGGGAAGATCACGCCTGAGCAGATGACTGATGAAGTCTGGGACTATATCTTCGCTCGCCGTGAGGTCGGAGATGATGTCCTCTCCAGCAAGATCCCTCTTGAAAAGCTGGATACTATGCGCAGAGAATTTGAGTACTGGTATCCATTAGATCTCCGAGTGTCTGGAAAGGATTTGATTCCTAACCATCTCACATTCTTCCTCTACATCCATATCGCACTCTTCCCGCCACAATACTGGCCAAAGGGAATTCGCGCCAACGGTCACTTGATGTTGAACGGCGCGAAGATGTCAAAATCTACCGGAAACTTCATGACCCTCGAAGAGATGGTCAAGAAGTACGGTGCTGATGCCAGTCGTATTGCCCTTGCTGATGCAGGTGATGGAGTGGCAGATGCCAACTTCGAGGAAGATGTCGCAGACAACAATGTCCTCCGTCTCTATACTTTGAGAGAGTGGATCGAAGAGCAGGTTAAGGAGCAGGATAAGCTGCGAACAGGCGAGAAGAATGATTTCCTTGATCGTTTGTTTGACAACGAGATGAACGCCATCGCTCGCGAAGCCAAAGAGCACTACAGCGAGACGAACTACAAGCTAGCCCTCAAGTCGGCCCTCTACGACTTCACCGGCGCGCGTGACTTCTACAGAGAACAGTGCACAGCTGCCGGCATCAAGATGCACAAGGACCTCGTCTTCAAGTATATCGAACTCCAAGCCCTTCTACTCGCCGTCATCGCACCGCATTGGTCCGAGTACATCTGGCTCGAGGTCCTGCACAAGCCTAAAACCATCCAGTTCGCGCTCTTCCCTGACATCCCAGCACCGGACGCCGGGCTCTCCGCCATGCGCGAGTACGTTCGCAACACCTCGTCGAATGTAACCTCGGCCGAGGCGGCGCAGCAGAAGAAGAAGGCTAAGGGCAAGGACATCAGCTTCGACCCGAAGAAGCCGAAGAAGCTGACGATCTTCGCGGCTACGAACTTCCCGGCCTGGCAGGAGAAGTATATTGATCTTGTGCGGGAGGCATTTGATGTTGCGACCCAAACGCTGAACGACAAGGAGTTCATGCCGATGATCTCGAAGATGGGAGAGATGAAGAAGGCGATGCCGTTTGTGCAGGGCTTGAAGAAGAGACTGGTCGGCGGCGAGAAGCCGGAGACGGTATTTGATCGCAAGTTGGCGTTTGACGAAATCAAGACCCTTACTCACATGGTTGCCGGCTTGAAGAAGGCAGCAGGATTGAAGGCGGTTGATATTGTGGAGGTCGCCGAGGGTGGCAAGTCCGGTGTCTTGGTTGGTGGTGGAGCGCTTGACACTCTGCCACAGCCAGCTGAAGCAGCAGTTCCGGGAGTGCCAACTTTTCATTTTGAGAACGTTGAGTAGATGCCATGATGTTGCTAAAGTTAGACAGTTGCTAAAGTAGACATGAATCACATAAAAGTTGTTAGATGCAGTCATGAATGAAGTATGTTAAGAGATCAAGGTGCATTGGTTTTTTTTTTTCTCCCTGACATTCTAATTTCTCCGTCGCCTTCCCCTTCATCAGGAACGAAGTTCAAGTAATCTACTTCTTGGCTGCTATGTCTTCGTAATAGACATCAGCCAAAAAGGCAAGTCTCTCCATCGAGGCCTGCCAAGTCCTCTGCAAATCAATCGCTCACATGCACGTGAGATGATGGGAGAGTTGCTGGACCCTGGAAAGGAGCTCGAGGCCCCGCAGTTTGCTAATGCCGAGGTCGGTCCCCTGCATTTCGGTCTATCCCGTCCCCAGAATCAGATAAACCAACCAGGTCCGGAGCCATCCATTCTTGCTCCGTAAACGCCTTCGACCCAATCTATATCGCGTCTTTATCTACCAAAAATCAAAATCAAATCCAATTCTCACTTGCCAATCCTCAAAACTTCACAAGACCACCTCACCCTCATCCCAAACTCAATAAACCCAGCCCACACCCCCTCCCAACAACCCGTCAAATCCACCACAATGGCCGACACTTCCAAGGACTCCGCCATCACCTCCCGCATCCTCACGCACATGAACAACGACCACTCCTCCTCCCTCTCCCTCTACCTCCGCAACTACCTCTCCCTCCCCGCCTCCGCCGCCGCCTCCCCGCGTCTAACCGCCATCTCGCTCACGGCCCTCACCATCACCACCCCCCGCGGCACGCACAGCGTCGCCCTCTCCCCGCCGCTGGCCAGCTACGCCGACGCGCGCCAGCGCCTGGTGGACATGGACAGGGCGTCGAAGGCGGCGCTGGGGATGCGGGACGCGCTCGTGACGACGTGGACGGCGCCGCGCTCGACGCCGCACGTCGTGGTCGGCGCGCTGGTGCTCTTCTACGCCTGCTCCTACGCCCTGCGCTCCTTCGTCGTGCCGGGCTCCGCCATCTTCGCGGCGCTCGATAGGGTCTGGCCGAAGGGCGCCGTGGAATATCTCGCCGTCCAGGACTTGATCTTCCTGCCGCTTGTGGTGGTGCATGCGGTCGAGACGGCGGTGATGGCGTGGAGACTGAAGGGCGCGGCGGTGCGCGCGGGGAGCGCCGTGTGGTGGAAGTGGATTGCGAGTTGTCTTGTTGAGGGGGTGGGAGCGCATCAGAGGTTTGGGGCTTTGGTGAGGAGGGCGAGGAAGGAAGGGAAGGAAGGGGAGGAAGGGGGGCATTAGAGGGGGGTTGATGGATGGGAGGATAGAGGGAGGGAAGGAGAGTTGTACAGATAGCGATGGAAGCGGGGTATACAGTCGATGGTTTCATTCAGAGCAAGCGTCCAATTCGGTTCAATTCAGAGCAGTTCGGAGCAATCTACTTCAGTCAGAGCAGAGTCCATGTCTCGGTTCCGCGAACATGATAGGTATTATAAGGAACTAGGTGCGCGCTGCGCTATGGTATATATATGTAGACAGACAAAGAAAGATCCAAAGAGTGTGTAAAATGCCGTATGTGGCCCCCCCAAAAATCCGAAAAAAAGTCCCAATGCGTATTACAATGATTCTATAGCCCTGAAAATTCCAGTGTCTCCAATTGGTGTCCAAACTCCGCGCGTGTGCCAATGTTTCCCTCGATTGCTTGCTCAGTCGCTCGTGCGTGGGTATAATGGGGTATAATTTCGATGTTGTACGATTATTATGTTGTATATGTTGTATATGTGTATTATTGTTTTGTTGTTGGTATCCTCGATGTTGAAACCATAACCATCCTCCCTCCCCGCATCTCCCCTCGCCTCTCTGGTCGCTCTATTATCTCGCCCATTACTTCTCCTCCTCATCCTCGCTGCCACTCGCGCCCGGCGTCGGTGGCCTCGCTCCTGGCAGCGGCGGCAGGGTCCTGTTCGACTGCGGCGACGAGACGGGCTTTCTGGCCGTGTTTGGCCGGCTTGCGGTCTTCGGCCTATCGGTGGTTGGGGAGGCCAGTGCGGCGTCGTCCTGGGGACGGACGAATGTGTCTGCGCCGACGACCTTGCGTGAGCGAGGGCTGGGGGTTCGTTGGGCGGCGAGGGAGGTGGCTTTCAGGCGCTCGTCGGCCGCCTTGAGGGCTTCCTCGAGGGCTTTGAGTTCGGAGGTTTGGGTGGAGACGATGCGCTTCCTGGGGTTTGTCAGGTGGTGCTCAGATGTGATGTGGGACGGGGAGAGGCGCTGGCGAGCGACGAAGGGAGGGAGTGGGAAAGGGATGCATACTTTTGATCGACGGCTGCGTCGAGGTCGGCAATGCTATTGTCGATCTTGAAGAGGTCGTCCAAGGCGACGGAGAAGTGACGGGCCATGGTTGATTGTGGGCGGCGTCCGTTGGGCTTCCAGTCTCTGTCGAGCTCCTCGTCTGAGCGCTGTGTCACATCCATGGCTCGCGTGTGATATGATAAGGTCGGAGATAGAGTAGGAAGCTTTGTAAATAAATAACTATCGTGAGATATATGTCCAAGAGTAGTGGGAGTGTATGTAGTAGTAGTGTAGTAGTGTAGTAGTGATGTAAGCCGAGGCGGGAGAGTATGTAGAGTATGTACACAATTTAAAGAGAGCGATATCAATAAAGTCGATATCGATATACATATGTCGATATATGTAGAATGGTCTGAATAGAGTAGAGTAGGTCGCAATAAAGGGGTGAGGGGGTGAGGGGCTAGTGCATGCACCACGGCCAGATGGGAGTGAGGAATGAGATGATGCTGGGGCATACTGTGCATACTGTACTTCTACATTCCACATTGATATTATTCCAATTTCCACGGAGCCTGATGAGGTTCTGAGCAGATGGAGAAGTAGAAAATATACACAAGCTTGATATAAATTAGTACATATATAGTATATATTTTTATATATTTTTATATATTTTTATATACATATATATTATGATTGATGTCCTTATAACTTGTATGAGAGCGCTGGATTTCATACCAGTGTGCCTTGTTGCTCTGGCCTCAACCGGTGTATTATGTCCTAAGAGGCTCACGGGACTAAATCGCTGTGAAATAACAATTCTATGTGCAAGCCTTGTATTTATTCAAAAATAAAATAAAAATTATTGATTTAGATCTATATTAGATCTATATCTAATGATAGACACACATGGATGGTATATTTCTTCCTTGCCACGGTCATCAACATCTTCCCTTCCTCCTTCCTCCTCGTCGCGATTCCCGAGTCAAGAGTTTCGGGGCACCTGACACTACCGAACTGTCCTGTGGCGCATCTTCAATTAACATCCGTCTGCACAAATCAATCCGCCTCGAAGGCTTCAAAGTCGCTTTCATCGGAATTTTGAGGCCCTACAATTGTCGTCGCAGTCGCCGGCGTCCCGTCCGTTCAAAGACGATCTATCTGCTGGACCTTTGAAGCAAGCCACAGACAGCTACAGTCGTGGCTCCCCTACACTCCCAGGCAAGGCGCGACAGTCTCCTCGAGGGCTGGCGAGGAGGCTATCGTGGGATGAATCCTACAACGGCCTATACACCACTCGAATCGCTATTATTATTTCAATCCTTGGCTGCCTTTGGCACCGATCCGAACGTGTTTGCGCGAATCTCCGATCTGCTGAAGAACAACATCCTCGTACGAGATGGCGACCGATACGACCCAGGCCGCCTCAGTCCTGATGCCCTACGAGAGCTCTATCTCCAGCTTCTTCGCGAAGAGTTGAGGACTGAACTCGAAGGCGAAAACCCCGGCGATGTCAGTCCATCCAAGAAGCGCAAGATCCAGGCTCCAGCACTGCCAACCATTAAAGATGCGAAGGAGTACAACGGCAAGCTCCCACAGCTGGTCGATCGGCTATATGCCCGGTATCGAGATTATATGATACGCGCCATCAGGGAAGATGAGCGAAGGTATGAGCTATTGAAGAAGGAGATTAAGGAGATCGAGCGCGGGGAATGGGACGAGAGCATATTAAAGGACGACCGCATACAAAGGACATCCAGCGAAGATTCACGGAGAGCACCAAGCGTGCCACCACCGCCGCCACGCACCTTGGAAAAGACTCAGAGACCTGTGTCCAGAGATGCAGAAATTCAGGCGCTGCCAGCACCTTCTCCTCTGCCTTCACCAAGGACAGAACCAAAACCTGAAGGTTTGGCAATCAGCGATGTCCTCAACTCGCATGAAGCGCCCGTTTCACCTCGTGTATCTGAAAAGGATTCATTATCTCGTGTCAAGAATGGGACCCAACCTCTGCCGCCTATAGCGCATCATAGAACTCCTAGCAATGGGCAACCTCACAGACCTTCTCCATTACAACAAGGTCAACGGCCGCCACCCCCAGACTGGAAGTGGGAGAATTACCAGGCTGGCCCGGCTCAACCATACCCTCAGCCTCTACCTTCCCAGGGTTATGTTCCTTACCCGCCGCAACAATACCAACCATATCCTCCCAGAGGCTCTTTCTCTGGGCCTTTACCACCACCTCAACACCAACTTCCATCTTCTCCTCATGCAGCACAGAATGCGATAGTATTACCACCGCCAAATGCTCGAGGCCCTGGTTCTCCCGCGATACACTTGGATCAACTGGCTGATGTAGCTGAACAACAATTCCGTACACCACAATCCCCGATGATGATGCAACAGCAAGCTTCGGGCCCGCCCATGGCACACTATATTCCACCTCCAGGTCCGCAAATGCCTCAATACATCGCAGCTCCTGGTCCACAAATGGGTCCATATCCCCCAGCACCATATGCTCATCCTCTACCTCCCCAAGCCTTCAGAAACGAACAGCCTCAGACAGGCCCGCCGCCAGCTCAGTGGAACCAGTACCAACAGTTCCCTCCTCCACCACAGAACTACTACCCACCTCCCACTGCCCTGCAAGCCGGACAGAGACCATTCCCAGTCCGGCCGGACATCCCGCAGCCCGAGCAACGACAATACAACTCACCATATAATCCAAGCAACGGCCGAGCACCAGACGTCAAAGCGACTCCTCTCCCCAGACCATTGCTCAGAGACTCTCTTCCCGGCACACCCGCTTCAAGACAGGCTTTCAGTACCGGCAGAGCTACGAGGTGGACACCAGTAGCCACACCAGGTACTCCCAGAGCACCTAGATCCCCTACCGCACCAGCTTTCGAGCCTTTAAGTCCTGTCCTAATGCCCCTCTCACTCGCGAAAGAAAAGGAGAAGCGGCCTCGCGGCCGCCCTCCACGCGCTAGAGCCAGCAGCACCGCCTCTCCCGCACCCACAGCCGCACCCGCATCCGCCCCCGCCCCCGAAACCCCAACGCACGCCCGCGCCGTCGTCAAGAAAGAGTCCCTCGCGCCCGTGGTCCTGCGCGACCTCGCGCCTCTGACCACCTCGGCGTCTGAGACGGGCGACACCACGGCAGAGGACATGCCCGCCGCGCCGCCGTCGGCGCGCAAGCGCAAGCGCAGTCCCGTGCGCGCGCCCTCGCAGCCGGCGACGCACGTGCTCTGGACGCGCAACTTCCCCAAGATCTCGGCGTCGGCGCTGGAGCGCATCGGGGCGCACCGGACGGCGAGCACGTTCGCGCAGCCGATCAAGGAGCGTGACGCGCCGGGGTACAAGAGCGTGATCCTGCGGCCGCAGGACTTGAAGTCGATACGGTCGGCGATGACGGCGGGGAACCGGGCGGCGACGGCGGCGGCGGACAAGCTGGGGGAGGATCGCGGGCTGGCGAGCGTGTTGCTGCCCGTCAGTGAGGAGTTGGTGCCGCCGAGGGGGATTGTGAATAATGCGCAGCTGGAGAAGGAGCTCATGCTCATGTTTGCGAATGCGGTGATGTTCAATCCGGATCCGGATAGGGGGTTTGGGAGGGGGTGGCCGGGGAAGAGGGGGGATAGGGGCGGGGAGGGCGGGTACGCGGTTGATGAGGATGGGGTGGTGAGGGAGGCGAGGAAGATGTTTAGGGATGTGGAGGTTATTGTGGGGGAGTTGAGGAGTACGGAGCAGAGACGTAGTCAAGAGAAGGAGAAGGAGAAGGATAAGAAGGAAGATAAGGAGAAGGAGAAAGACAAAGAGACGCAGAAGGAGAAGGAGGCGGCGGAGAAGAGGACGGACACGGAGAGTGTGGACGAGGATGGAGAAGGCGTGGCGAAGAAGAGGAAGAGGGGTTAGTTATATGTGCTGTCTGATATCCCGTGACGAATTGTCGGGGATGGTGTAACAACTTGTAATATTGGGGACCTTTGTGAAGCGTGGTTTAGCTGGTGCGGGCTTGCTTGAGTGCGGTAGGCTGGAGACCTTGCCGTTGGAGTGTGGGCTCTGTTGCGGCTCGTATTGCTGCGCGCGAGGGGCAGTGGGATGGAGGATAGACGTTAGAATCAGAAGGCATACAAGACTTCCACTTGCTCCCGATTTGCCTATCGTGCCTGCTCTGCATAACCGGGTGCGTGCTATATGGGGGACATAGGCAGGCCCTTTCCATGTACCAAGCTGTAGCACAGAGAGGGGAAAGAGTGTGGGGTGAGCGCGCATCGCATAATGGAGCTTGTTCGGCTTGGAGAGAAGACTGTAAGGCATATTTGCCGGGTTTGGAGATGCGGTTGTCGCAGCTTTCGGGATGCATGGGTGATGGAGCTAGGCAGGGAGTCAGAGGGGGAGAGGAGAGAGGAGAGTGCAAGAACAGCGTGTTTTGGGGGGTATAATGGATGTCTTGTGAATGCATCGACGGCCCTGTAATTGTAAATGAGGCCTGGAAGACGAACGGCTCGACTGTTAGAGCACAGAGGATGGCGTGGGAAAAAGAGGGCGAGAGCATAGATGGGATGAAGTCGTGCATACGAAGAGTCAAGAACCCTCTTTTCATATTTGAATACAGCCAGGGGGTTAGGTGGTTCCCTCGCATGTACAGCATGCCAAGACACAAATGGTCAAAAAGGCGTGTGAGATATGCGGCGTAGTATTCTACGATTTCCGAGAAGGGCCGGCTGATTTCATTTGCATCCCTCTTCCGCTCTGTAACATAGGAATAGTACAATTGTACTCTTACAATACACGCAATACGCATACTCCGCTCCAACTCCGCTATGCGATCCCACGCCATCCCAACCCATCCCATCCCATTTTGTTCCACACAAGAGAATTCGTAGCCTCATATCCACCGCTCCCATCACGGCACTCACGCCTTCTTCACTTCCGCCCCGCCCCCTCCTTGCTTCGTCTGCGGCATCTTCTCATACGCATTCGGACTCGGCGCCCTCTTGCCCTTCTTGCCATGTCCGCACTCATCCCCATGCCGATGCTTCCGGCCGTCCGCGCGCCTCTTCCCACCCACACGCCGCGCCGCCCCATCATCGCCGCTCTCCGACTCATCCGACGACGACGACGACGAGCTCGACCCGGACTCCTCGGACGACTCGTCGATGTTCTCCTTCGGCGCGTGGTAGATGCAGCACACTAGCAGCCGGGTTAGCGTCTCCCCCACGTCCACGGCACCGAGCATAGGCCACAGCCAGCGCGGTCAAACACACCTTTGCTGCTCTTCCTCCCCAGCCCCTCGTTGTCTACCACGTCCTCCGCCCACTGTATCCTCCTCTCGCTCCGCTCCCCCGCGCCCCGCGCCGCCCCGCGCAGCCGCAACACGGGCTGCACCCGCGTCTCCGTGGCCGGGCGCAGCGTCAACGTGTGCGTCTGGGACGCGGCCGCGGCCGCGCCGCGGAGCTGGCCCTGCGGCGCGGGGCTGCGGCCGAGTGGTGTTGCTGCCATGTCGGCCGATGTCTCTTCAAGCTCTCTCTGCTGGTCTCTAGGTCGTGCGGCAGACGGGGTCGTCGTGCGTCCGTCGGTCCGTCTGTCTGTCTGTCGATACGATGCGCCGGGAATGCAGGATTGTCCTGAGCAGCGCAGCTCGATGATGCCGGTCCTTTCGCTCCTTATAAGCACGCCGCCTCGAGCTCGCTCGCGTGATGCGCGAAAAAGCCGCAGGTTCGGAGGCACGGCGTGGTACGTGGCTGCGAGCTGGGCGGTGGGATCTCGAGTCGCTGCGGGGTGCTGTGCGCTGTACGCTGTGCGCTGCACGCTGCGGGGGTCGAAGAAGGAAAGTGAGGGGGAGGGTGATGTGGTGGTGATGCACTGCTCGTTGGTCGTGGCGGACGGGGAGGCGGTTGTAGACGGGATGGCTGGTTATGAGGGGTTGTTGGGGCCCCACGTCACTGTGCGTCCTGGGGCCGGGCAAGTTTTAGTGCTGTTGCTGCACCGACGCACGCACAGTACCGTTTCGCAATCGCGGTTATGGCGCTTTGGATCAATTACATATATATGAATTCAGAAGAGCAAATTGTGGGAAGGGATCAATTGAGCTGCTAGATTTGAGATTTGAGGTTTGGGAGATCGAGATTGGGAGTCGAAGACACCGGAGAGGAAATCTTACAAAATCACGTGTTATGATCTTATGAGGTAGCTCTAGCCTGCTTAAGGCTACGGAGTAGATAAGAGGTGCAAGGCAGGACAACAGGAGACTGGCCGGATCTCGTGATTCATGTGGCCGAGCCCATCATGATGATCCTGATGCATCTGCGCAGACCTTGTGCGGTCAACAAACAGCCGTCGAGGACTGTATACATCCTTCAATCATCTCATCTCCATTGACTATGTAAAGGTCTCTCGGGCCAGCAGAAATATCCCATGATACACCTTCGAGCCCTCCCCTCTGTACCGAAGATGCGGCGGCGCCAGATGTAGAAAGCAACCCCAACGCCTTGCTCAATGATCCGAATCCCCCTTCCTATATATATATATATGTGTGTGTGTGTGTGTGTGTGGCATCGCCCAAGAAACATGGACCGCTCCCAAGTCCCCGCATGAACAGTAATACATCGTCGCAACCCCTTCAGTACAGCCTTCACCATTAGGACGTGCCCGACCTACGACGCTGCCACCACCTGGCTCTCCTCCTCCCCGCCCGCCGCAATCAGCGGCAGCTGCGGCGGCAGATCCGCATCCGCCTGCGTAATCCCATTCTGCCTCTCCCACACCTCCCTGCGAATCTTCTCATCCTTCGCCTTCCTCGCCCGCTCCACCTCCTCAAAGCCCCCGGCCTTCTTCAGCCTCCCCTCCTCCACGAAGTTCCCCAGCTCCTTCTGGAACTCCCCTCCCTTCCTGCCCTCGAGCTCTTTCTGCCGCAGCTTCTCCGCCCGCTCGATCGCCTCCAGTCTGCTCTCGTGATTCGGCTGCAGCGCGCGCACTTCGCCCAACACGCCCTCCTTGGCAGTCGTCGGATCCGCAAGCACGACATGATTCAAGCCCCTGGAGATGACGCGGCCCCCTGTGCCTCCCCCAGGCTGGTCCTTCAACTGCTCCTTCGTCGCCTGCTCCACCAGCGCAAAGGTCTGCGTCGCCTTCTCCAAATCATCCTGCAGATCCGCAGCCAGATCCTCCTGCATAGTCAGCTCTTCGCGGTCATTGCATACCGTCTCGAGCTCCTTCTCCCAGATCTTCGTCCAGATGGGTCTCTCGCGCTTGAGGAATTCTTGCATCTTCCGGAGCTCGTGGGTTGCGATGGAGAGGTCCTTGGCAACGGTCTCGAGTTGGCGTGGAAGAGGTCGCACGCCGCGAAGGACGACGTCCTTGCGGAGATCTTCCACGATGTCTTGGAGGTCGTCGACGCGGCCGACGAGCTTGTCGGAATCGTCGTTGAGGGTCTTCTTGCCCACGTTGACGTAAGAGCGACCAGACTCGCCTTTCATTTCAGGAATAGCTGCCCTATTAGCCACATTCTTTACCGAGCCAGCCTTGGAGCGAATGTTGGACATGGAATTATCCATATTGGCTTGGAAAGACGAAAAGGTTTGTCGGACGACGGCAAGATCTCGCCGAAGACTTTGAAGCTCATTGATGTCCGCCTTGTTGCCCCCTTTGCTCAGTGACCGTGCTGGCAGCCCACGAGTGAAGTTCTCCGCAATTATTGAGGTCCGAGATGATGGGGGCGCAGCGCTTAGTCGCGTCATCTCCTTCACCGCATCTTGCTGCCGCTCAGATACTCTCTGGATCGTGATTTTCTGATCATCAATGGCCGTTTTGACCCCTTCAACCATCTTCCTCAACCCACCGAGGCCTTCATCAATATGTCGTTTTACCTCATCGAGCGCCTCGACGTTCAGGACCAAAACTGAGCGATCCTTGATGTCACTGAGATCTTCCAGCTCATGTCGGACCCCTGAAATAGGATCTTGTATATAAATTTCTGGCAGATCCACGCCGTTATGATGTGTATTCCATGCGAATTTCTCGATAAATGCTAGCTGCAGCCTCGCCATAGACAGATCATTGTAACCGTCTGCCATAACAAACTTCTTGATTTTTGTTTTGTATTGCAAGAAGAGTGTAAGCTCTTTTCCAGGTTGTGGAGATTGCTCCGGGACAAATTGTCGATTCTCACTCGGTCCAGCATAGGTAGTCGGGGACTGTGCAGTCGAACTTTCAAGAATCTGTTGTGTCTCTTTGATTTTGATTTCTTGTTGATCAGACGAGTAGGCTGGCAGAGCATCGCTTGGTGGTCCTTGCAAGGTGGCACTTGGGAGGACTGGTGTTTCAGTTTGTGGATCAAAGTCCACACTGGGCTGTCGGAGCTTATCTAGTGGTGTCTTAGCCACAGGGCTGTCGATGACGATGTTTGAACCTGGTAGTTCTTGAATCGCATTGGGTGCGCCTGTTTCCGATATCCGACTCGGGACACGACTCGGCGAAATATCAGTAGTGATGCGGACGGTTGATGGTTGCTTATTATGTACAGCTGATCCGCGGCCACGAACTGCGTTCATTGTCTCGCGGAGATCTCTACCACGATTGGGTATGGGCGAGTTCTGAGGTGGAAGCATCGGCATGGGCGCTGCTGCCCCAAGGTGCTTTGATATTTGATAAGCAGAATATCTCCGAGATGCCCTCCTCTCGAGATCTCCCCCCCTTTGCAGCGCTGCGAGAGCATTTTGCTTTGGAGGCGGCGGAGGGGGAGGAGGGAATGCATCCATGCCGATATCACCTGAACCTGGTCTGGGAGGCATTACGGCTTCATCGCCAGGGTATGGTGGCAGAACTGGCATATTCTGCATCGTCGTACTTGACAGCGTAGATTGATCTGACGATAGAGACCCTCGTGAAAGATCTCTTTGCGGTATTCCTCTGCGCTGAGGCGAAGTCGACGTTGACGACCCTCGTGGTGGCACCTGGTTTAAATCTCCTCTTGAAACCACTTTTCCATCAACAATCATTCTATCTTCTGGCATATGGTCAGGATCAATCCCTTCGTTCAAGAGTGTAGTAATGCCGGTATTTGCACTTCCGATGCTGGTCGTGCTGGTGTTCCGCTGAACATTGGCATCAGGAGCCTGGGACGAGAGGTCTTTCGACTGTTTCTGCCGTAGTTTCTGCTGCTTGCGCTTCAGCCCGTGCAGAAGAGTAATTATAATATCTCGAATTTTCGGCAAATACATGTCCAGTCCTTCCGGGCTGGCCTCTTGGCTGAGAGTTGACTCCAAGATCTCGCGCAAGAGCTCTGGAACATTTCCGAGATCAGAGGTATCCACGCCAATTGCAGCAAAGGCCCGGCAAGCAATATTGAACTCGTATCCTAACCTCACATAGACATCGGAGACATTCGTATCGGTTGCTTCGTGCCTCGACCATCGCGTAAGAGTTTCCAGTAACTGCTTCGTCGCAACGAGGAGATGAGTGACGCTTTTTTCGATCTGCGATAACGGTGGCCCAGAGTTACTCGAGTGAGTTGCGCCCTGTAAGGATTATGTTAGAAACGCTCACATCGCCAAATGTATTATCGCGCAAGGTGCGCCGCGCCTGTCTTACATTCTGTCTTCGACTGCTGGTGCTGCCAGCAGTCACTCTCGCGGATGAAGTCGAGCCTCTGGATGGAGGCGCAGTCGAGGGAGATATAGATCGTGCTGGAATGGTCGGAGGAGGCCCTGGGTCTGCCGCCGGCGACCTCCTTTGTATTGACCGCTGAGAGGGCGTAGGGGCCTGCATCGTTCGGCCTCCCTGTTGCACTGATGAGGACTCGGGCAAGATTTCAGCAGTTCATTATTCCAGGGAAATGGCCAGGGTCGTGAGCCAAAAGGTTTGTTATTATTGTTTGCTCGCTTTTGATTTCTGATGGTGCTGAGATGAAATGAATGCGGCTTTCCTGGCTGATAGGGAGGAGCCAGGGTGATGGTCGATGTCCTTAGCGCCTTCGCGGCTGGCATTCGCCTCGCTTCGGGAAAAGCTGGGGTAATGGATTATGGATGATGGCCTGTGATCAGACATGGAGATCACAAGATCAGACACAATATCAGATTATCAGAATGCATAGTAGGTAGAGAACACACATATAGCAGTAGTCGGATAGGGAATTTGATAACACTATATGCTAAATCTCGATTACTGTAGTATAAAGAAAGAATAGACAGGGGAATGTGAGTGGAAAAGCATAGTGGTGAGTTAGCAACAGCTTCGCATCTCTGCGTTCTCAAACAAAGCAGGACAGGAGCGAATAGTAAAGGGTCGTCATTCTAAGTTCTGGCAATTTTTTAACTGCGCTCTGCGCAAAGCAAGGCTCTGCTTAGGATATAGATAATGTGCGCTGTATATCCATGGGGTTAAAACGATCAACACCAAGCTGGATGGATGTGCGCTTCGACAGGCAGGACTTACGCACACTGAACACAAGGTTCGGCTAGGCGCATTCCTGTCGTAATTCGTATGATCTTCCCAGCTCTACCACACAAGAACAATGGCCGTCGTCAGTATTGGCGGGAGTGAGGCTGGAAACATGTCTTCCGGGCTCTCGGCAGATTCTTTGGGTTCGGCCTGTCGACGGAAGTAACTTTTATAGCAACAGGAAGCGGAAGCCAAATGTGCCATACCATGCCACATCATACGATGCGGAGCACTGAAGTCCTATAGCAGCGCCATCGAAGGCCTCAGAGCCTTTTGAGCAGCCCAGCAAAACGCAAAACGAACGAATGGCTTGACGAGCATGCCGTTCATTGCCATTGTTTTGCCTCAACATTCACACAGTTGATGTTGGAACGCTCGTCGGCTTCCTTCTGGATTTAATCCAGTCTGCACAACACACACGCAGAAATGACTTGCCGCTCATTCCCTCCTCTCTTCGGTTCTTCTTCTTCATGAAGAGGCCTGTAGTCATCCGTCACCTTATCAAAAACCTCACCAAATGTCCTATCCTGGCCTGTCGGTTCTGTCGACACATATGCCATCCATATTCCGTAGAGAACATACTGTATCATGATCGATATGACCTAAGAGCCATGTCAGCCTTTTCAAGTCCAAGGATGATCTCCAAACTCACCTAGGAATCCGCAGAAAGCGGGCGTTGGAGAAGGAAAGACGAGGTGAGGTACTGGCAGGGTGCTTGTCCCAGTCTCCCGGCCTCCCAGTCTCCCGGCCTCCCAGCCTCCCCATCCTGCCGTTGGCTGGCACAGCCGAGCGCACCACACCAAGGAAAACGAAACATCCGCGAAACAATGGAGAAATAAAGAAGATTATTCTTTCATACCGCAAATATCCAACAGGATGCCGAGACAACAGAGCAAAGATGGTCTTCGGCCTCGTAGCACATAGCTATATGTGGTCATTCTTACTTAAAAAGAGAGGAGGGGAGAAGAGAGGAGGGGAGAAGAGAGGAGAGGAGCGGAGAGGAGAGGAGGTTGAAGAGACAAAGAGAAACATACAACCCTTAACAACCATCAATCATTCATTCTTGTATGTACTGTATGCGTAGTCATTCTGTTACATGTGCATGCGTACATGCGTACATACGTACATACATATAGTTAGCCTCCCATCGTGAAGCTCCAGTGGGCCCGTAGACAGGTAGGTAAGATATGAAAGGATTGGAAAAGGCCGTTACATAGGCAAGTAGGTACCAGGTACCTCCAGATGTTTCTTTGCTGCTTTGCTCCATAGGTATCCAGGTACGGATGCTCTGCTAAGTGCGGGAACCTAAGCCTATTTATTGCCTATTGCCTCAACTGACTGCTCATCAACTCCACATTCACTGTACATAGAGTACATAGAGCACACCTATACATAGCTATGTACACACTATGTACTTACCATGTACATATTATGATATTGTACCACTCACTACCGTGTCACAGCTCGCCCAAAATAATTTGACCTCTTATGCACGCACTGTCTCCCTGAAACACTACACTACTCTTTTTCCGTCCAAAAATAAACAACAAAGAACTCCATTATGGAATTGTTCAATTGTCCATGAGTAGAGATTTAATTGATTTAATTGCTGTCTTGAATAATCATTATTGGCCCTTCTTCTTGAATTAATCATTGTGGCCTTCTGCCCGTTCTGAAAGCACACGAGTCGCTTTGAAGTGCTGGTGGTTTTGGTGGTGGCTCGCTAGACAAGAGGAGCTACATACATACATACATGCTACCTACCTATCAAGCGGAGGAGGTGATCGCCCCAGTCCATCTAATTGACACGCACGACGATCCTGAGCGCATCTTCAACTTCATCCCCTCAACCTCATTCCAAGAGGAACAACGACGAAGGCAGCCAGCATCCACTGAGCCTTCGAATGCGAATGCGAATGCGAAGGGGAAGACACTCTGCGCATACAGCTGTTCTCTTCGCACTGGGCTAAGGTAAGCCCTGTTTTCCCCGACGAATCTGCTTGCTCCTGACACCTGAGGCGAGAGCTCAACCTTTTCGCTTCCCCTCGAACGAAAACGAAAACGTGGAGCAGTGCTCCTGATGAGCTCTCAGCCTTCAATCGATCCTTGCTGACTTACTTCTTCTCTATCATCAGACAGCCGACAACCTGGAGAGAGCCTGATTGTCTCCATCCAATCTGATCTCCCAGAGATAGTCCCAGCAGAGAAAGAGGACGGCACGACACCACGGCCTGAAGGTGCTGTGTCAGGGGAAGCTTCTGGCTTCTTGCGAGAGGTAACTTCCCCTTCTTTCAGTATCCCTAGGATCTCTAGGATATGCAGGCTTTGATGATCTTGCCCCGACGTGACTGACGCTCTGCTGCGTTGTCACAACGTCACTTCTGTTCGCAAGCTTCCACGTCCATCAAACTTATGCTGATGCTTCATATTTTAGGGACACAGAGTGAACCCCACTTCCAGCGGAGGCATTACAATCAAGGCATATATCCCAACCTATCTGATTCAGCCTCGGATCTAAGGATGGTTCTGGCAAAAAAAGTTCTTGCTTCAGTAGATATGCCCAACGGAACAACGACCATCAGCAGAGACCAATCCAGCATGTCTTTCTCGAAGAAGGCTGCTGCAGATAGCAGACAGCAGAATGGAAATGGTAGCCTTCCCTGCCCCTCACAGTTGACGCTTTCTTGGCTGACATTGTTGGACAGCATTCCGCACCGATAGTGCAATCTCGGGCGCTCGTTTTCAAGGCGAGCGACCCTTGCAGCGATGGGTCCCTGATGAGAGCGTCCCTGCGAATATGTCTCTCGAGTCGGCTAATATTCAATCACACGGAGCAGCCTGGGATCAATTTGCAGCCAATGAGGCTCTGTTTGGCTTGAAGACTGATTACGACGAGAACATATACACCACTAGAATTGATAAGAGCCACCCAGAGTACAACAAACGCTATGCGGCGGCAGATAGAAAGGCGAGGGAGATTGAGAGCAGTGTTGCGAGCAATCGCCATGTTGCTGAGGAGCGCGTTAGAGATAATCTCACTGTTGATGACAGTGGTCTTGATGAAGAGGATAAGTGAGTTCAGGTTTCAATTGTTTGTATGCACATGCTAACAAACTGTAGATATAGCGGTGTCCAGAAACAGGACTTTCCTCCACTGTCATCGACCAGTCGCCCTGACAAGTACACACCTCCTGCTCGGAGAGCTCCTTCAGGAAAGGCTACGGTCATTGGCGCGCCAGTTGACCCAGCCATTATTTCATCACAACTCGCACGACCTCCTGCGGAAAAGCCAACTGTTAGTGCTGTTAAGCCTGAACAACAGCCAAAGGTTACCAAGCCTGAAGTGGCGACTCCTCCAACCACGACCGAGTCGAGCTTTGCTGCGACGCCGCCGCCAAAGATCACTTCTGAACATACATCAACAACAGCGAGCCGCACTGCCTCGCCTCATACGAAGGTGATTGGTACTCCAAATGCTACCGCGACAGTGGAGCGTGATGTTGTGACCGCATTCAAAGGGTTTGCAGCCCAGCAAAGAACGCAGGCCGATAAGCTGCGCATGAGCAAGGCCAGGGCAGACAAAGAGGTGAAGTTGCAGGAGCTGAAGGCCTTTGCTTCTAGCTTCAAATTGAATTCGCCATTGCCTAACGATCTGGTTGCAATTATCGCAAAGGATCCCGCGAAGCAGCGTGCGATACAAGAGAACGCCAGACGTCAGGCAGAAGAGGTTCAGCAGGAGAAGGCGATGAAGGCAAGCGCAAGCCAGGCCACAAGTCCCGGGACAACTTCAGATCCTAGAAGCGCTCAGCGTCCTGGTGCTACGACTGGAGCTGTGTCCACGTCTGGAGGACCAAACCGACAGACGCCTGGTCGCACTCCAAATGCACCTCAAGGACCTTATCACAATCAGTCCTTCCGAGGAGATAGATCCATGCGTCCACAGGTTCCAAATGCTCAGCAGGGCATCCCAACACCGTCGCTGTCGTCCAGACTGAGAAGCATTGAGCAAAGCAAGAATGGACTTATCCCACCTAGCACAGGCCATGAAGCGCGGACACCACCAACGGGCCCAGCCGGCGGTATCGATCCTTCGATATCGAGACGAACAAGTGCCACTGTGCCTCTTGGAAAGCTGAATCCTACCAGCCATGAGTTCCGCCCGAGTCCTTTTGCCGCGACTTTCAATCCAAATGGCAAAACTAGTAGCGCATCGAGCCCTCGTTCAAGCTCTGCTGCTGCACCTCAAGGTGTTCCATCCGCTTCAGGATCCTTCCTGCGTAGGAAGCCAGGTCAGCCGTCAAAGAATAAGTCTGAGGAACCTACCCTCGATATTATTCAGCGATTGGCACTCGAGAAACCTCCCCAGGGCCGAGACTGGACCCAAAATGGAGGCATTAAGCCCGCCTATGATACTCTTCCGACTTGGAGACAGATCAAGGATGACGAGCCGCCAAATTCTACGATGCACTTGACATATACAAAGCTATTCGAGAATGCTCGCTTCTCAGCTCAGCCCATGTCTCCTCCACAGCCCTCGCCGGCGCATCCTCAGGTTCCTCATCAGCATCAGTTGCCATTTCACTTGCAACAAGGTGCTCACAACATGTCTCAGCGTCCATCTCCAAGACAACCACCACTTCATATGCAAAATAACCAACCTATCCCGCAGAATCCTCAGTTCCACGGGAATGATGATCATCGTATGATGCCATCTCATTCCGCTCAGTCATTCGCGTCTCCTCGCTTGCAGCAGGTGAATGTGGCATACCCATCACCAATGGGCCAGCCCGCGCAGTTGGCCTTCCAGCAACCAGGCATGCAGTATCCCATGGGCCCAGGCGGCGCACCTCAGATGGCACAATTCAGATCGTACTCTGGCGGGCATCAGTTCATGCCACAGCAGCCAACGCACATGGGTGCTCCTGTTATGATCCAGGGACCAGCGGGCTCCTTTATCGGAACTCCTAATCTGATGGCGCCAGGCCCGCCAATGATGTACCAACCTCACTTTGTTCCACAGGGAAATGGACCTCCAGCACCCATGGCAGGATCTAATGGCTATCCCAGTCCCGGTCGAGCTGCACCTATGATGATGCCTGGTGGATCTCAGCAGGGACAGCAGGTCTATGGAATGAGTCCTGGTATGCAATATGGACAGCCAATCTACGCTCAACAGCCTCCTGGACAAAGTAAGAATCTCTCCCACCGTCATGTATGATACCATGCTAACCGTCACCAGTGCCCAATATGCGTGTCTACCCCCCACAAGGGCAGCAGTTCGGGACCAGCCCGCAGATGCACCAATACAACCCGCCCCACCGCGGCGGGCCCAACGGCAACTACAAGCAAAACTACCAGCAGAACGGCCCGCATCCTTCGGCACAGCAGAACCAGGTCCCGCCGCGCCCGGCGCCGGACGCAGACGAGGCGAAATGAACGTCCGGCTGCCGAGACTTGGAATTACTAAACTGGCACAGTTTCCGGGTCCCTCTAGCGGGCCTCGCAGCGTGTATGGAGATACGTCATCTGAAGGATTGGGCGAGGGTGCAACGCAAGGCAAGGTTCGTTTTATTATTGAAACATCAGCATTCGCATAGCTAGGTTGCATTCACGGACAATTGATCGGATTTTTACGCATGAGGTCTGCGGGGTGTGGGCTTGGGAAGGGGGGCGTCGAGGGGGGATGAGGGTGGAGGGGGCGGCACTGAAGGGAGCAAATGGTTAGCTGTGTACTTGGTGGGTTGGCTGGCTCACTGCTGGGGGGCAAGGGATGGACCGGGTGGCTGGGCGCAACTGTACCAGTTAGGAGGAAGGGTGGGACCATGCCTCGGCGGTGTCGTACCTGTCAGGGGAGAGTTCGTTGATTGATGCGGATGGTGGAAGTGGATGGGGATGTGATTTGTGGGGGGTTGAATGAGTAGGACAGGGGCCTTGGGATGGGGGGGATCGGGTAGCCTTTTTCTAAACATATTCTCCACGGCGGCCACGCGCGCGTGTGGGGCAGACAACATCTAAGAAAGGATATTCGTTACTACAAGCCGGCACGATGTCATGCGCACAGTGGGCGACGCGAACGTGATGTGATTGTGAATGTGGGTGTCATTATGAGCGCAGAGCGGCTAGATCGAGGCATCACTGTCGTCGTCGTCGTCATCGTCGTCGTCCATCTCCACGCCGGCGGCTTCCTCGCTGGGCAGCCGTCGCGGGAACCAGCCGTAGACGCCGAGATCGACGGACAGTTCACCGAGGGCGCCGGCGGCGACGGCGACGCCCTCGGCGCGCAGGGCCGTGGCTTGGTGGGGGGCGCCGGAGGGGTGGGCGCTGGAGGCGGGGTAGGTCAGCATGGGTGTGTGGTCTGGTGTGTGGGGGGGAGGAGGAGGGAGAAGGAGGAGGGGATCTAACCGTGGGGAAATGCCGCCCTTGGAGTTTATGACGCGCTGCCAGGGGACGTTGGCGGTGTTGAAGCGGCGGGAGGGGTCGGTGGGGAGGTGCTTGAGGCAGAGGCCTACTTGGCGGGGCCGCTGGGCTTCCGGGGCGTCAGTGCGAGGTCTTCGTTCGGGGGAAGGGGGGAGAGATACGGGTCCCGATCAGCGCTGCGATGTGGCCGTAGCTCGTGACGCGGCCGGCGGGGATCTCCTGGATGGCGGCGTAGACTGCGTGGAAGAAGGACTCGGCTTCGGGGGTGCGTGGCATGGTGAGACTGAGGGTGGCGTGGAAGGTAAGGGTAGGTTGTGCGGCGGGGTTTTACATTGTCGAGAGTGAGGTCGAGGCGGTGGGTTTGGATGGATTGGGGGTTGGGAGGGGAGGGGGGAGGTGTGGAGGTGTGGAGGTGGCGGTAAGACGGGGGGGGCGAGGCTGAGGCTCGGCCTGGACGGGAGGCGGCGCGGGTCGGTCGCTTAGCGCGGTTGCGGGGAGGAAAAACAAAAGGGGGAGGAGGGGGGTTAGGCCGCATTTACCACCGATGTAGCCATGGCGCATGGCGGGTCCTGATGGGACGTCTTCACGAAGTCGAAGGGTTTTCGCGAATGCGTCGACGCAGCTATGAATATTATGTGTATAATATAATAATATATAACCAAGTAATATAGTTCTAGCTACTTTTAGTAAGACATGACTATTACTTTAAGCAGCCTTAACTACAACCACTATGCACACTGCTTACCCTTAGCGTTAGTAGTTAATTATTAGAGACGTCCCTTAAACTCACCCCTCTCAGAACTCTATTTCTTAAAGATCTAAAATCTAAAATTTAGAAGCTAAACATAGCCCCTCTTCTGACTATTACATGACTAGCTATGTCTATGATTTATCTCTACCTTATAAGTATTGCTAGAATACGTCTTTAATGCCATTTATCGCCTTTGTCAATGAAAATGAGAAATCTAAAAATGGGGTAAATAGAATATATAAATACATTCATATATTTTGGCGTAGAGATTACCTTTGGATCACACAGATGGAGTTCAAAAGATTGCTGAGCATCTCCGATCTGTGGATTTTTGAGCTTTTTTGTGTCCTTAGCCCACCTCGGCTCATGCTTGGTGCAGAGCCATCTCCATCTCATCTCCATCGCCGTCTTGATCTTATCTTTGTGCGTCTGAATCCAGCAGTTAATCCCTAGACTCCTCGTCGACGTTGTAAAGCACGATTCTACCACCGTAACTCTCACCTCTAGTTCGCATGTTCACATTCCGCCATCCAGCATCCACGGTTACTTCTTCTTCGCTGGGACCCCATAACTCCCGATACCAGGCCAATCTGCAGCGCATCCAGTTAGCACAGATATCCATCAGCGTGCCTCCTCTGCGTATATACAAAACGACTCACCAAAAACTGTGCGTTCCACATTCCTCCTCGTCACCTCCACACTGTCCCCCACCCTCAGCACTCTCCGTTCCTCCCTATTCTCCACAAACCCGTACCGTCCAAACACCGGACTCCACTTCGCGCCCTTGTCCACCCTGCGATCCTTATTTAACTTCTTCCACACAGTTCCCAGCTCTCCCTGCGCCGGCTTCCCCGTCGCGTAATCCACGGTGATGCTCTGGCACCGGTAGCAATTCGCCGTAAGTTGCATCCTCAGCCCCCCTCTCCCCTCCTCGCCAAAAAACGTCAACTCCCCCCAGAAATCCTCATCAAAGCTCTCCGGCGCACCGCGCAGCACAATGTTGGGCCGGAACTTACTCACATCCATGCTCAACCCCTCCGGCAGCCTCGCGCTGACATCCTCATTCGACTCCTCCGTCACCACCAAGTACTGCGCCAGATCATTGAACGCAATCCTCTCGGCCTCCACCGCCCCCGCCCACGGCAGCCACCCCGCCATCCTCGACCCCAGGCCCTGCCTCGCGCGCGCCGCCGCGCCATTCGGCGCCAGACTGCCGAGCACGGCGCGCGACTGGTCGCCCACGTAGACCAGCCTGACCTCGGCGCCGAGCCGCTCGCCGAACCATCGCCGCAGCGCGTCGCCCATGTCGTAGGCGCGCATCGCGCTGCCGTGCAGGTCCACCTCGGCGGTGTCCAGCCCCGCGATGTCCGGCGTGACGGGGAACATGACCTGGTCGGCGTCGCCGCGCCAGTGCAGGGCCTCGCGCGTCGGCGGCGCGCTGCCGGGCGGGAGGTACGTGATCACGATGGACTGCTGGGCCGGGGGCGTGGGGGGATGCAGGTCGATGTGGGTCCCGAAGAGGGCGAGCATGAGGGTGTGGCCGATGAAGAGGGCTTCGAGCTTGGTGATCGAGTTGGTTGAGGGGTCGCGGTGCACTTTCTGTAGGGAGAAGCGACGGTCGTAGCGGAAGCCTAGGAGGTCGATGGTGGCTTCGTGGAGGGGGAAGGGTCGGAGTCCCTTGACGGGGTAGATGAAGAGCTGGAGGGGTGGGGGAGGATTTATACTTCTTTGATCTCCATGATATCCCGGGGGATGTGATATGAGGTCTAAAATATGCAGAGGTGGTTATCGTAGCTGAGGGTGAGTTCTCAGATTAAGTAATCAGACTTCGATTTCTGTTCACACGACGGTCAGCATCTATCGACGCCGAAGTCTGGAATCGAATTTCACGATTTAGGACCTACTTTTCAATATGATATGTTTCAAGTACTGACACGACTTAGAGCCCTAATCTACAAACTTGTATTTTTATCTCGCCCTTTCTTGATATGACTGAGAACCAAGGGCCCATATCATGGGGAATTGGTGTTTATGCGGACCTGGAAGCTGGCCAAGCCAAAGACGTCAGTGTGCTATCTCTTGGCGCGGGCTACAAAGATCGGGGATCTATAGGCCCGAACTTGTCAGCATGGCCGCTCTGCTTCTGAGACCCTGCTGCATGCATTATTATGGAGATAATCGTGTTTCTGGATTATGTATGTGCATGTATAACGAACGGAGCTGGATATCATATCCACTGCGAGTGGTTATCTCCTAGAGAAGTACCGTCTTTTCTCCCAGATGTCACTGGGTAGGCCTGGAGCAAGCTCGAAGTAACAAGGTAAGCCCTCCTATATCTTCACTCAGAGCACCTCTCAGAGCACCTCTCAGAGCACCGCCATGTCACCTGATCCCCTCAAACGGCGCTCACTCGTATGACTCTGCAAAGCGTTCGAACATCTCTGATCGCCGCGTCCCGATATCCAGGAAGCGCCGTCTACATCGAGATACTCTATCCCGGCCAGGTCCAAAAAAACCGCGACGCAATTCCGCACCCTTCCCTCCTATGCCGACGTTCGCCAATATTCCACACCGTATGATCGGCTGTCCTCAATCTGAGCGAGCGAGAGCCAAGGCGTGCCACGCGACGCTGGCCTGCCTCATGCATTACCCCGCAAACTGACTATTCAGCCCTGGACGCTTAGCACCCTGTTGGGTCTCGGGGCAGCGTCAAGAGCGCCGACGGGGTTCCAGTCTAAGAAACGCGTGGCGCACGGCGGCACGGGGTAACGACGGACGGGATACGATATGACAGTCTAAGCGCAGTGGACTTGAGAGAGGTGCTTACCTGAGATGGACGGAGCTTTGAATGGCTCATGGGGTGGGTAGTGGATGCTTGTTGGAGATAAGATAAATGAGTGCATAGAGCAATAGTCTACGGACAAGAGACGAGAGACAAGTGTTGAGAGACAAGAGAGAAGAGACAAGACAAGAGATAAGAGATGAGAGACGAGAGATAAGAGATGAGAGATGAGAGACAAGAGACAAGAGACAAGAGACGTGAAGCGACGATATATCTAAAGTCGATATACACATCATCTACACTACCAAGCCACTGGGCTAGGAAAGAGATGCGCCGTGCATAGGAGCAGCGAGTTGGTGTCTCCACCAGTCTATCGTCGCTATCTATGATACAGCCCTATCATACTCATCATAGCTATCATATCATATATCATACATCATATATCATATATCAAGCTCGTAGATAGCAACAGCAACCCTGGCCCCGGTCTCTAGATCATATATCATCGCGGTAGAGTGATGGACTTACTATAGCTCAGAACAATCTGGCGTGACATTCCTGGTAGCTGGTAGGTGGTAGCTGGTAGGTGGTAGCTGGTAGGTGGTAGGTGTAGATAGCCATAGCCAAGCTGGCCGAATCACTCATTCCTCGGCTCGCTGTTAACGCCGATGTGCGGCTCTTGGTGCATTCACTAAGCGAGCCGATATATAGCCGGCGAGAACATGGTGCGAACCGGACCATCGCCGTCTTTTTAAGCTCTGCCGCCCTAGCACCAACACAGCCTAGCTGCTGCCCTCTCCACTGCTGATTGGCCATACGTCCACTGCCAGACACGTGAGATCCCGATTTCCCATTCCGCGTCCCCGGTTCCTGCCCAGCTTCGTGGATCTCTCTCCATCTCTCCAGTCCCCATCTCTCTCAATCTCTCTCCACTTCTCTCCATTATCTCCATTATTGATTGATCTCTCTCCATTATTGCTGCCATCCACAGCCCACTCCCCCGCACGCTACAGCAATCAATGTGTCAAACAGAAACATGTCTGGTCTGGCACCTCCCCCATCTTCACCTCCCCGAGCCATCTTCCTCTTATCTCCTATCGGCGCAGCGATAGATGTCCCGACGACAGAGGGCCGCAATCAATAGCTCTCGCGCCAGTTTGGGCGGCCACTTTTGACTTGGCTGCAGTTATAACATGAGGTCTGTCCCTCCTCTCATCCCCTTCCTCATCCTGCATCCTCAATATCCTTACCAACAATGGCAGCGCATGCTCAAGCACTCCAGGGGAAGCCCATCATCCCCGGCACAGTCCACCTCGTCGATCTTGAGGGCAAGCTCAAAGTCAAGCATCAAGATGGCGACAAAGAGATCGTGCTGCTGCCGCAGCCCTCCACAGACCCCGAGGACCCCTTGAACTGGGTCTGGCGCCGCAAGACCTGGTGCGCAATCTGGCTGATGATCGCCGTCTTCAGCGCCGACGTGTCCACGACTCTTCTCTCCCCGGCTCTCCTGCTCATGGAGCAGGAACTTGGCATCCCGCTTGCAACCCTGAATTCCGGCGTCGGCGTTCAATATCTGTTTTTCGGCTGGTCCAACGTCCTCTGGCAGCCGCTAGGCCTGCACTTCGGTCGCCGTCCTATCCTTCTCATCGGCGGTCTGGGCCTTGTACTCATCGGCCTCTGGACCAGCTACGTCAAGTCCAGCGGCGAGTGGTACATTAACCGTATCCTCCTCGGTTCCTTCTACGGCCCCATCGAGACTCTCATCGAGGTTAGCATCTCGGACCTCTACTTCGCGCATCAGCGCGGCTACTGGATTGGAATCTACTGCTGGATTCTCTTCGGAGTCCCCTTCATCGGTGGCACAGCATCGGGCTTCGTCGCCAGCAATCTCGGCTGGAAATGGATCCAGTTCATCGCCTCCATCATCGCCGCCGCCGCGCTCATCGGCATGTTCTTCTGCATGGAGGAGACGATGTTCTACCGTGGCGAATCCCACGACGAGACAATCGGACTGGACCCATCGACCGTCAGCGACTCCAGCGCCGTCGTCTCCGTCAGCGAGAAGAACGCCGACGACTCAGCACCCACGCCCGAAACCACATCCGAGACCGCCAAGGCCGGACCCCAAGCTACATCTGATGAAGCTTCCGAAGCCCCAGGTGTCGTTGTGCACCGCAAGACCTACGTCCAGCGCCTCAAGTTCTGGGGTGCCCGCCGTCCCGGCCAGCCAAACACCCTCTGGCGCTCGATCTGGATGCCCTTTGTACTGCTCCGCTTCCCCGGCATCGTCTTCTCCGCCATCGTCGTCGGCTCCGTGCTCTCATGGTTCAACGTCGTCAACGCGACGATCGCACTCGTGCTGACCTCCGAGCCCTACAACTTCTCCTCCGACATGGTCGGCGTAATGTTCGTCGCGCCCGCGATCGGCGTGTCGCTTGGCTGCGCCTTCGCCGGCGTGTACGCGGACCGCTTCGCCCTGTGGATGTCCCGTCGCAACGGCGGCTTCTTCGAGCCGGAGTCGCGCCTGTGGCTGGCTGCCATCCCCTTCGTCCTGCACCCGGCCGGCTGCATCCTGTTCGGCGTCGGCGCGAACCACGGCGTGCACTGGATCGGCATCGCGTTCGGCTTCGGCATGATCTGCGCCACGTTCCCGATCGGCTCCGCCATCGCCATCAACTACATCATCGACAGCTACAAGGAGGTCAGCGGCGATGGGCTGGTCAGCATGATCATCGTCCGCAACACCATGGGCTTCGCGTTCAGCTACGGCGTCACGCCGTGGATCGAGAGGTGCGGCGTCCAGAACACGTATATTGCGCTGGCGTTCCTCGGCATGTTCTTCTGGGGCCTGTGCTTCTTCTTCGTGTACTTCGGCAAGCGCTTCAGAGAGAGCAGCGCCGCGGCGTACTGGAAGCTGGTCGAGCAGCATGGACTGGCTGCGCACTGAGGAGATGTGTGATTGTTTGTAGACTTTTCTTTGTATAATGCACCAGAAGTGTGGGTTTGCTGCTTTTGTATACGCCTTTAGAATGTACCGAGACTAGACTATAATAACGAAGAGAGATGTGTTGTTTCTATCCTTCTTTGCTTAAAAAATGTGCTAAATCCAGCCCGTGACGGCCTAAAAAAAGTAAGATTAATTTATGGATTTTTTTCTACTTCATGGTCTTTGAAATCGCAAAGAGGATCTTCTAATTTTGGTCGCCCTCGTGTTAAATCCAGTTCCTAGTGCCCGAAAACGGCTAAAATCGTACAGTTTCTGTCCGACCTTCCACTTCAATCTTTAGTGGGAATACGGCATAAGAGGACGTAAAGAGATATTCGAAGATGCCATTGATCTTGGCCTCCTGCCCGTTTGCCGGAGCCCAAGGCGTTGCCGTTGCTATTGCCAAGGACTGCAGGTATAAGCATGATGCCAAGACGATGCGAATTTGGAGCCCTGCACTGAGTCGGAGATTGTCTTACAGCAATTCCTCTTCCACGAATAATCCTCGAATACATACCCAACCAAGGTTCCCACCGACATAAAGTCTCTATTACTGTGAGTAGGGAAGTATTGAATTTCAGTTAATCCTTCCCTCTAAACTCTGACTGAAGTTGTTATCATTCTCAGCGTTTTCCCCCCCTTCCAAGTGGAATTCCTCGAAATGCGACGTCTGATCGATCTCTTGGCGCTCAATGCCGCCGACTGGGACGTGATGATGCCCAACACGCTCGAAATGCTCAAGATGCTCGACTAGGTACATACCTAGTGCTATACTCTAGCTGTACTATACACAGTCCACGCGTCCCATGCTCTCCACGTGCTTCGTCCATTCCCTGATTCCATCATGCGTGAGCGTTGACGAAGTTTCTCCGTGCGCCGTCGCGACTCTATCTCGGGGCACACTTCGCGATGGAGGCAGTCTTCCGAAGAAAGTTGCGAACCCCGCAATGCGCGTGTTGCGCCGCCGCCGAACAATTGGACAATGCTCGCCATTTTCCTTGGGGAGGCCTTGTGCCGTTGATTTAAGGGCAGCCAAGGACAATCACCACCCTCCCAATGAGGCATGTCGTATCCTGGCCGATGCCGCCTGGCAATCAACGTCGCGCATCACGGCACGAAGCGGGCTAGAAGATGTGACATAACTCTTCATGGAGAGGCACGTTGGGCGCAGAGAGCGGACTATAAGAGTTGATCGATCCCCCGGGCTTGAAGGGGCAACCACTGGGCATCGAGACAATCAAGACAATCAAACCCCATCTCCAGCATCATGAAGACATCTACGCTCTTCGGCCTCTCGGCGCTGGCCACGACCGCGGCTGCGAGGACCACCAGTGGCGCCTTCACTGCCCTCACCTTCAATGTTGCGGGCATCTGGTCTGTGCTGCAGTCCAACGACGTGCCGGGCGACAAGGCCACGAATGCCGGGATCCTCGGGACGTACTTTGCCAAGTAGTATGATCTCATCCATCTGCAAGAGGTATGTCGAGATCCCATACGCAAGGCTCGAGGGGCACAGATGGGCTTCGGGGATTGACGTGGATAGGACTTCAACTACCATGCGTACATTTACGCCACCGACAACCACACCTACCGCACGGCAACTTCTGGAGGAGCGGGAATCGGCAGTGGTCTGAACACCATCTCGAATTACAACTGGATCGATTTCGATCGTGTTAAATGGGACACTTGCTCTGATGCTTCAGGGTCTGATTGTCTTACCCCGAAGGGATTCACGTTCATGCGCTGGACACCTGCCGAAGGGGTGTATATCGACGTTTACAATGTGCACGCCGATGCTGGGTAGACAACCTCTTTCTCCGAGCATTGCCTGGATTCTTAACTGACCTGCCTTTAGCACGGAAGCGGGAGATCTGACCGCGAGAACTTCCAACCTCCAGCAAGTCGCAGATCACATCGACACGTGGTCCACTGGAAACGCCGTCCTCGTCATCGGCGACACCAACAGCCGCTACACCCGCAGCGCAGACACGGGGATCCGCGTCTTGCATACCCAGAGCGGCCTCGCCGACGCCTGGGTCGAGCTCGAGCAAAACGGCATCTACCCCACTGCCGGCGCCGATGCCGTGGTGTGCGAGAACCCCTCGACGAGCGAGACCTGCGAGACCGTGGACAAGATCCTCTACCGGCCATCCAGGAGCCTCACCCTGCAAGCCCAGAGCTTCGCCTACGTCGGCAGCGACTTCCTCAACACCGACCCCGCCTACCTCGGCCAGGTACTCTCGGACCACAACCCCGAGCTCGTCTCCTTCACCTGGGCGCTGTCGCCGTCCTTCCGCCAGAGCGGCCTCTGGGGCGGCCCGCACGGCAGCTGGTTCAACGACCTGCCCCGCCTGCCGGCCGCGCCCGTCGCCTCCGTGCTGACGTTCCGCGGCGGCAGCCGCCTCGACGCCGTCGCGGTGACGCTCACGAGCGGGGCGACGTTCGGGCACGGCGGCGCGGGGGGCGCGGCGTCCAGCCTCGCGCTTGCCGCGGGCGAGTACTGGGTCGGCGCGCAGCTGTGCCAGGGCAAGTATGGCGGCGAGACGAGGAATTTCTACATCGAGGCGACGACGAGTGCGGGGAGGACGCTGGCGGCGGGCACGGCGACGAGCGACTGCGCGACGTTCACGGCCGATGACGGGTTTGCGATTGTGGGCTTCTTGGGACAGGCGGGCGATGAGATGGATCAGCTGGGTTTTATCTATGCGCCGCGCCGTTGAATGGATGCGTAGGTCGCGGTCTACCTGCTGTTGGCGGAATTGCTGTTGATCTCCCATCAGATCAGTTTTAGTTCCGGTGCTGCTCTTCGGGCCTTCCTAAAACATTTGAAGGAAACACTTTACTGTAGTAATCGTTGCTGATAACAGTGTGCAGATATTGATGTCCCGCGTGTATTCTTGCTCTCCCCCTTCTGCACCTTTCCCCAAAGCCGGCACTCTCGAGCGTCGTCGGCATAGGCATAGTACCCAAAAAAATCGCCACGTCTTCTCCTTGAGGCTGCGGACTCGCTCGCGCCATATCCACATCCAGTCTCCCGGCTGCGAACTCCTGCCCTCTTCCGCCCCTCTTTGCAGACATGCAGCCGCGAATCTTCACCCTTTTCAACCCATCCTCCCGCCTCCTCCTCCAGACCGGCACGCCGTGGGGAGAAGCAGACATGTACTGTAAGCGCGAAGATCGCCAGAAGCAACGTCGTGGTCGCGAGAGCCGCGGGGGATGCCGTAAAGGCCCCAACTCGATTCTCTGGCGAGGAGCAGAGCGTTGCCAGGCCGGATGGGGCCGCCGTGGCGTCGGAGCGTGGTTTGGAGATGGCTTGAGGGGGGGGGAGAGAGAGGGAGAGAGAGA